>JAEEGJ010026314.1_pt1 | contig 11807 bp, 10 predicted proteins | sample 8958761 | NCBI WGS metagenome assembly JAEEGJ01 (sample SAMN16246546, study PRJNA631951) | gut metagenome | biome: gut microbiome; feature: rumen; material: RS-attached | host: Bos | place: Iran: Karaj | collected 2018-10
CTTTGGGATGCAAAGTTACAAAAAAAGGAAGAAATATGCAAAAAAACTATGCGCTCATTTGGTCCGAAGCCCAAATGAACGCAAAAAAAGATGAATTTCCCCGATTTCAGCGGTTTTTTCTATATTCTGAGGGAGTGATGCCATAGCGCTTCTTGAACTGCTTTCGGAGGTTAGAAGGCGTGAATCCTACGGCGGCTGTAACCTCGGAGAGCGACCTTTCTTCGTCTTGGCGGAACAGACGCAGGGCCTCGTCGATACGGTTATTGTTGACGTAGGTCGTGAACGATGGTTCTTCTGTAAACTCTGCCAGAAGCTGATTGAGGGTGTGGCGCCCGATGCCAAAGTGGTCGATGATGGTCTGCCGCTGCAGGTTGAGGTCTGCATAAAGGTGTTCGTGGCGTATATGGTTATCGATGCGGTCGAATAGTTTGCGATCGGCTTGGCTTAGGCCTGGAGCGCCAGCAGGATAGCAATCAGCGGAAAGAATCTGTTATTCATGGATGGCCATTGATAATCAGAACTATTATAGTTCCCCAGTGAGCACTGCCTCGAGTTCCTCAGCAGAGAGACGCAGGTGGAAGGCACCTTTGGAGGCGATGGAGATGCTGCCCGTCTCTTCAGAGACGATGACGACAAGGGCATCGCTCTCTTGCGACATGCCTAGGGCAGCGCGATGGCGCAGGCCAAGCTCCTTGGGGATGTCGAGATTGTGGCTGACGGGCAGGATGCAGCCGGCGGCGAGGATGCGGTGCTGGCTGATAATCATAGCTCCGTCGTGGAGAGGCGAGTTCTTGAAGAAGATGTTCTCGATGAGCCGTTGGTTGATGTTCGCATTGATGGTCTCGCCAGTGCTGATGATATCGGTCAGCGAGGCATCGCGCTGGATGACGATGAGTGCTCCCACCTTGCCCTTCGACAGCTGCATGCATGCCATCACGATGGGCATGATGTCGCGCTTGAGCTGCTCCCGGTCTTTGTCCTTGGTGTGCTTGGGCATGAAGTACTTCAGGAGGCGTCGCATACGTTGGTGTGCGCCGAGGTTGTAGAGGAACTTGCGGATGTCCTCCTGGAAGATGACGATGATGGCGATGAATCCCACTGAGACGAGCTTGTCGAGAATGGTGCCCAGGAGCTTCATCTCGAGCACTTGTGATACGAAGAGCCAAACGACGATGAAGATGGTGATGCCCACGAAGACGTTGAGCGAGCGTGACTCGCGCATCAGCCGGTAGACATAGTATAGCATCATGCCTACGAGCAGGATATCGATGACGTCTTTGATGCCGAAGTTGAAAAACATCTTTGTTATTTACGATTATCGGTTTGCTATTTATGGTTTGGAGATTGACATATTATGAATTCTCACACACTCCACAGCAGGACGGACGTCGTGGACACGAAGGATGGAGGCTCCTTTCATTAGTGCAATGGTGTGGAGGACCGTGGTGCCGTTGAGTGAGTCATCGGGAGTGATGTCCAGCAGTCTGTAGATCATCGACTTGCGTGAAACACCCACGAGAATCGGCAGCTCCATCACCTGCAGGCACTCGAGCTGTGACATAAGTGAATAATTCTGCTCCAGCGTCTTGCCGAAGCCGAAGCCAGGGTCGAGAATGATGTCGTGATGGCCCATGTCGCGCAGGCGCTGAACTTGTTCGGCAAAGAACAGAAGTGTGTCGCTGAGAGAGGGCTCAGAAGACATTATTATATAAGGTACGCGCAAGCGCGAGACCATTCGCATCATGGCAAGACGTTTGGCTGGGTCAGGGTTGCCAACATCGTTGATGATGTCGACACCAAACTCCTCGACAGCCATGCGGGCCACGTCTGGGCGGAAGGTGTCGACAGAAAGAGGGGCAAAAGGCAGTTCACGGCGCACCACTTCGAGTGCTGTGCGCAGGCGCTCCATCTCTTCCTGCTCGCTGACTGGTGTAGAGTTAGGACGTGTGGAGCAGGCTCCGACATCGATGAACGTGGCTCCTTCGGCCATAATCTGGTTAGCACGGCGAGCAATCTCGTCGGCTGTCTGCATGCGGCTGCTAGCATAAAACGAGTCGGGCGTCACATTCAGGATGCCCATCACTTGTGGCTCCCCAAGGTTTAGGAGCTGACCTTTGATGTTGATGGTATAGTCCATAATCGCTTGCAAAGATAGTGAAAAGTTTGGGAGTTACCAAACTTTTTTGTACCTTTGCGGCGAAAAACGTTAATAATTATGGAAATCAAGGAACTCTATAAGCTGTATACACAGCATCCATGCATCACTACTGACAGCCGTAACTGTCCTGAAGGAAGTATCTTTGTGGCACTGAAAGGTGAAAAGTTCGATGGCAACCAGTTTGCAGCCCAGGCACTAAAGCAGGGTTGTGCCTATGCCATTGTGCAGACCTTGCCTGATTCCATCGAAGGAGGGGAGCAGTATCCTGTCTATACCGATAAGGTCCCTACTGATGGTGATAGCAAAGGCTTTATCCTCGTGGATGACGCCCTGCAGACCCTGAAGGATTTGGCTCGTGAACATCGCCGTCAGTTTGACATTCCTGTAATCGCCATCACTGGCACCAATGGCAAGACAACAACGAAGGAACTTGTGAAAGCTGTATTGAGTGAGAAGTATAATGTGATGGCTACGGAGGGCAACTTCAACAATGATGTGGGTGTGCCCAAGACTCTACTACGGCTGCGGCCCGAGCATGAGATAGCTGTAGTAGAGATGGGCGCCAGCCATCCTGGTGACATCAAGACACTGGCGGAGACAGCCGAGCCCACATGTGGCATCATCACCAATGTGGGACGAGCCCACTTGCAGGGTTTCGGCTCGTTTGAAGGCGTGGTGCATACGAAGGGTGAACTGTACGACTACCTGCGTACGCGTGAAGACGGGTTGGTGTTCCTCGATGCCGACAACGACTATCTGGTGGACATGATCACTGACGAGATGTGGGTCACCCCCTATAGTACTGACCCTGAGAAGCAGTATTCGTGTATCTCAGGCGAAGTAGTGGCAGGTGAGTCTGATAGTCCCTTCCTAAAATTCCGCTGGCGTAAGCCGCTGATGGAATTGGAAGAGACGGGTGAGAGCCAGAAATGGCATAAGGTGCAGACACATCTTGTGGGCAGTTACAATGTTCAGAACCTGCTGGCAGCTGTGGCCGTGGGTATCAATTTCGGTGTAGACCGCAAGGCCATCTGTCGTGCCCTCGAGAGCTATGTCCCCACGAACAATCGTTCGCAGTTTGTTGACACTGGGCACAACCATCTCATCGTGGATGCTTATAATGCCAATCCTACCAGCATGATGGCTGCCCTCGAGAACTTCTGTTCGATAGAGGAATCCGGCTCACAACAGCCTTCGTCCTCTAAGATGCTCATCCTGGGCGATATGCGGGAGCTGGGCGAAGACAGTGAGAAGGAACATCAGCAGATGGTGGACGTTATCCAAGAGACGGGTATCAACGACGTGTGGCTCGTTGGTTCGGAGTTTGGGAAGACTGACTGCCCCTTCCGTAAGTTCGGCAGTGTCGATGAGGTTAAGGCTGAGCTACAGAAAAGCCGCCCCGAGGGACGGCTCATCTTAGTCAAGGGCAGCAATAGCACACGTCTCTATCAGCTGCCTGAGTTCCTATAGTCTTTGAGGTGTTGACCTTCGGCCGATGCCTTGCTGCGCTCGGACATGCTCATGCAAAGCATGGCAGGTCTCTCGCTTGCACCAGGTATTCACCAATCTGAACGGCATTCAAGGCAGCACCCTTGCGAATCTGATCGCCAGAGAGCCAGAACGTCAGTCCGTTGTCATCAGCTAGGTCCTTGCGTACACGACCTACGAAGACATCGTCCTTGCCGGCGGTATCTAATGGCATGGGGTAGGTGAGGGTCGAGGGATCGTCAACCAACTGGCAGCCAGGAGCATTGGCGATAGCCTGTTGAGCCTCTTCTACGCTGAGGGGGCGCTCGGTCTCGATCCACACACTCTCAGAATGGCTGCGCAGCGACGACACACGCACGCACATCGCTGAGCAACGGGCATCGGTGTGCATGATCTTGCGGGTCTCGTTGAACATCTTCATCTCTTCCTTTGTATAGCCATTGGGCTGGAACACATCAATCTGGGGAATGACATTATAAGCCAACTGGTGGGGGAACTTCTTGATGGTCTTCACCTCGCCAGTCTCAACAATCTCCTTGTACTGCTGCTGCAGCTCCTGCATGGCTGCAGCGCCAGCGCCAGAGGCACTCTGATAGGATGCGACGTGGATGCGGCGGATATGGCTAAGCTGCTCCAAGGGCTGAAGCACTACTACCATCATGATCGTCGTGCAGTTGGGATTGGCAATAATGCCACGTGGCCTCTTCAGGGCATCCTTCGCATTACACTCGGGCACCACCAAGGGCACATCATCGTCCATGCGGAAGGCACTGGAGTTGTCGATCATCACACAGCCGTATTTCGTAATGGTCTCAGCAAATTCCTTTGACGTGCCGGCACCTGCAGAGGTGAAGGCAATGTCGATGTCGCGGAAATCGTCGTTGTGCTGAAGCAGCTTCACTGTCAGCTCCTTACCCTGAAAAATGTACTTACGCCCTGCAGAACGCTCTGAACCGAAGAGCACCAGTTCGTCCATAGGGAAATGTCTCTCGTCGAGCAGCCGCAGAAACTCCTGCCCCACTGCTCCGCTTGCGCCAACAATTGCTACTTTCATCAGTCAAAAAACTATTAATTCTACGATTTTGGGTGCAAAAGTAATAAAAATCCGTGTAATAAGTGCCATTCGTGACAAAAAAATTGTAACTTTGCACTCGAAATGACAATTCTCTTGGCTGCAAAACCCCTGATAAGCGATCCCACGATGATTTTCTTCGTGGTGTTGCTCATCATACTCTTTGCTCCTATCATCATGAGTAAGCTGCGCATCCCGCATATCATAGGCATGGTGCTGGCAGGTGTGCTTGTGGGGCCCTTCGGGTTGAATATCCTGGCACGAGGCAGTTCCTTCGAGATCTTCGGACAGGTGGGCATATACTATATCATGTTCTTGGCAGGACTGGAGATGGACATGGAAAGTGTGAAGCGGCACTCTCGTCATTTCCTCATCTTTGGCGTCCTTACCTGCTTTGTTCCGCTTGTCATGACGTATGCAATGGCGAAGCTTGTCCTTGGTTATAGCGATGCTACGTCGTTCTTGCTAGGGTGTATCATGGCATCGAATACGCTGGTGGCTTATCCCATTATTGGGCGCTACGGCTTGCAGCAACATCATTCTGTGGGGCTGAGTGTGGGTTCGTCGATGATCTCGCTTTTCATGGCGCTTGTCATGATTGCCGGACTATCTGCAACGATGGGTGGTAAGGGCCTTCCTGTCGACATACAGCTGCCCTCATGGGCAACTCAGTTGCTGTTCCTGCTGTTCTTCCTCCTGAAATTGGCGGCCTTTATGATTGGCGTAGTGCTGTTCATTCCACGTCTGACACGCTATTTCCTTCGTCGCTATAGTGACTCGGTGATGCAGTATATCTATGTGTTGTCAGTGATGTTCCTCAGTGCTGCATTGACAACGCTTATAGGGTTGGAGGGCATCTTCGGCGCTTTTTTCTCGGGACTAGTATTAAATAGGTATATTCCTCAGGTGTCGCCGCTGATGAATCGCATCGAATTTATTGGCAACGCCATCTTCATACCCTATTTCCTTATTGGTGTGGGTATGCTCATCAATGTTCGGACATTGTTGCAGGGTGGCGAAGTGGTGTGGATCGTACTGCTTATTGCTTTCTTCGGCACCTTTGGCAAGGCCGTAGCCGCCTATTTCTCCAGTCTCCTCTTCCGATTGACACAGCGTGACGGCAATATGATGTTTGGCCTCACTTCGGCTCATGCAGCAGGTGCTATCGCTATGGTGATGGTGGGCATGCGCCTTGATTTGGTCAACGATGATATGCTGAATGGTGTGGTCATGATGATTCTGGTCACTTGTATCGTTTCAACACTAGTCACTGAGCGGGCAGCTAAGAAGATTGTGCTGAACGAGAAAATGCATCTGCAGCTTGCCAGCACTAATGAGGACGACGAAAAGATATTGCTTTGCGTAAAATATCCCGACATTGCGCCACAACTGCTCAGTCTCTCGCTGCTCATGCGAAATGCCAAGCTCAATCGTGACCTGGTGGCGCTGAATGTAGTGTATGATGACCATAAGAGCAGCTCAGGACAGGAGCAGGGGATACGTCTGCTGTCACAACTTCAACAACAGGCTGTGGCGGCAGAGGTGCGAGTAGTGACACAGGTGCGCCTGGCTACGAACATTGCCAACGGTATTAAACATGCTTTCCGAGAATATGCCTGCTCAGAGATCGTGATGGGTATGCATGTCCATACCGATGTCAATCCCAAGTTCTGGGGAGAGTTCATACAAAGCCTCTACAACGGGCTGAACCGTCAGATTATCCTCACACGCTTCGTGCAGCCTCTTAACACCTTGCGACGTATTCAAGTGGCCGTGCCATCGAGGGCAGAATATGAACCGGGCTTTCATCGTTGGCTGGAACGGCTGTGCCGATTTGCCGGACAGCTCGACTGCCGTATCGAGTTTCACGGACGTCAGGAGTCTACGGAGCTGATCGCCAACTATTTGCACCTGCGCCATCCTAGTGTGCGTGCTGGTTATACACTGATGGAGCACTGGAACGAGCTGCCACAGTTGGCATCGCATATAGCTGAAGACCATATGTTCGTGGTGGTTACAGCTCGTAAAGGCACCATTTCCTACAAGAATGCCTTGGAGCGGCTGCCTGATGAGCTGCAGGAGTACTTTAGTGGTAAGAATCTTATGATTATCTTCCCCGATCAGTATGGTGCAGAAACCAAGGACGACAGCATGAGCTTCACGGAGGCACAGCATAAGGAGGAAAGTAGTATTTACGATGCCATCCTCCGTCGCCTGCATAGAAAATAATAGATTATCACTCAAATCTGAACCTTTCATGATTTCAGTAAAAGACATCACCAAAAGCTTCGGCTCGCTACAGGTGCTCAAAGGCATCAATTTGGAAATAGCTAAAGGCGAGATAGTCAGTATCGTCGGTCCTAGCGGAGCCGGCAAGACCACTCTCCTGCAGATTATCGGTACGCTTGACCGTCCAGACAGCGGTTCTGTATGTGTCGACTCAGTCGACATTACCACCCTCTCACAAAAAGCCCTCAGTGACTTTCGCAACCGCCATCTGGGATTCGTGTTCCAGTTTCATCAGCTGCTGCCAGAGTTCACCGCCATTGAGAATATCATGATTCCTGCATTCATTGCAGGCGAGACCAAGGCGAAAGCCAGCGCCAGAGCTGAAGAACTGTTGCAGTTTATGGGACTTAAAGATCGTGCCCATCATAAGCCTGCGGAACTCTCTGGAGGAGAGAAGCAACGGGTTGCTGTGGCAAGGGCTTTGGTCAACAGTCCTGCCGTAATCCTTGCCGATGAACCATCGGGATCGCTCGACACGCAGAACAAGCAGGAGCTGCACCAGTTGTTCTTCGATCTCCGTGACCGCTTTGGACAGACCTTCGTCATCGTTACGCATGACGAGCAGCTTGCTCAGATTACCGACCGCACCATTCACATGCGCGATGGAGTGCTGGAAAATGCGCCCTCAGAAGCATCTCAAACCACAACGATATGATTACACTTGGCGACTACAACACCCTCACTATCCTCCGCCGTTCCGATCATGGACTTTTTCTTAGCGGAGATGAGAAAAGCGGTGACATACTTTTGCCGCAGCGTTTTGTCACCCCTGCCATGCACGTTGGCGAACAGATTGAAGTGTTTGTGTACCTTGATCAGGAAGAAAGGTTGACAGCCACCACTGAGCGTCCGCTGGCGAAGGTGGGTGAATTCGCTTTTCTACAGGTGGCATGGACCAACCAGTATGGGGCTTTCCTCCATTGGGGATTGCAGAAAGATCTTTTCTGTCCATTCCGTGAACAGAAACAACGTATGCAGCGGGGTAAAGGCTACATCGTGTATGTGATGGAGGATGATGAGTCGCACCGTCTCATGGCCACCGCAAAGGTGGAAAAGTACCTCTCGCTCCCAACATTATATGGTGAGATGGCATCGGAACGACAAGCCTCGCCAGAGGAAACGGCGTCACCACTCTTGCGGCACGGTGATGCCTGCGACTGCCTCGTATGGCAAAAGACAGACCTTGGTTTTAAGGTTATCATCGATAATCGTTATCAAGGCCAGCTTTATGACAACCAAATCTTCCAGCCGCTGCACACAGGTGACCGTCTGACGGCATATATTGATCATGTACGCCAGGACGGCAAGATCGATGTTACGCTTCAACCTATGGGACGACAGCAGACACTGGACTTTGCTGAGGTGCTGTTGCGCTTTTTGTACGAGAACGATGGGCACTGTAGCCTTGGTGACCACTCTCCCGCTGAACTGATTGCTGATCGCTTCCAGGTGTCAAAGAAAACGTTCAAGCGTGCTGTTGGTGACCTCTATCGCCGTCGGCTCATTATCGTTGATGATGATGGAATCCGCCTGGTATCATCCGACTGATACGCCATGTGTCACCTTTTTTAATAGATGAGTATACTTTTTTGCAATTATTCCTCCAAATATTTGGTGGGTAGGAAAAAAAGCAGTATCTTTGCAACTGCTAAGCAAAACCAACCATGCTAACGTTACTTCATATACTTTGAAGAAACACTAAATTTTGGGAGTGCGTCTCGACATCGAAGGCGCACTTCCATGTTAAAAAATGGTAATTGTGCAGGTTTTACGCTAATTATGAGTAATTTTGCACCCCAAATTCGAGAACAATAGTATATTAATAAGGTATAAGAGAGAAATGAACATCCAGTTTGAATGCGCCGACAAGGTGAATGGTCTGATGACTATCACTATTGAACAGGCTGACTACCAAGAGCAGGTAGACAAGAAGTTGAAGGATTATCGTAAGAAGGCCCAGGTGCCGGGATTCCGTCCAGGGATGGTGCCTATGGGACTGATCAAGCGCCAGTATGGCATGGCAGTAAAGGTAGACGAGGTGAACCGTATCTTAAGTGATAAGCTTTTCGAATATGTACGTCAGAATAATATCCAGATGCTAGGTGAGCCGCTGCCTAATGAGGAGCGTCAGCAGCCTCAGGATCTGCAGGGTGACGGACCTTTCGTGTTTGTCTTCGACATCGCCGTAGCCCCTGAGTTTACTGCTGAGCTTACAGACAAGGACAAGATTGACTACTATGACATCAAGGTCGATGACAAGATCATCGATGAGCAGGTGCAGATGTTCCAGTCGCAGACAGGTGAGTTCGTGGAAGTACAGGAGTGGAGCGGCAATGATACCCTGAAGGGCGACCTGCGCCAGCTGGATGCTGAAGGCAACACTTTGGAGGGTGGCCTCGAAGTCGAAGGTGGCATGGTTATGCCTAGCTATGTGAAGGGCGAGGACGAGAAGAAGAAGTTTGAGGGTGCCAAGCCCGGCGACATCATCGTTTTCAACCCCAAGAAAGCTTATCCCGACAATGATGCCGAGGTAGCAGCCCTTCTGAAGGTGGACAAGGACCAGGTGAAGGATCTTGAGAGTGACTTCAGTTTCCAGATTACTGAGATTCGTCATTTCCAGCCCCATGCTGTAGACCAGGAACTCTTCGATCGTATCTTCGGCGAGGGTAATGTTACGGATGAAGCTTCATTCCGTCAGAAGATTGCCGATGGGATTAAGCCCCAGTTTGTGGGTAACAGCGACTTCAAGTTCCTGCAGGATGTGCGTAAGTACATGGAGGAGAAAGTGGGCGAACTGCAGTTCCCCGAGGCTATCCTCAAGCGCGTGATGCTGCAGAACAACAAGGATAAGGGTGCTGACTTCGTGGAGCAGAACTTCGAGGGAAGCATCAAGGAACTGAAGTGGCACCTCATCAAGGAGCAGCTGGTGAATGCCTGCCAGGTGAAAGTGGAGGATGCCGACCTGAAGCAGGTGGCTAAGGGTGCCGTACGTCAGCAGTTTGCCCAGTATGGTATGAACAACGTTCCCGACGACGTGCTCGAGAACTATGCTGAGGAGCAGTTGAAGAAACGTGAGAATATTGAAGGATACGTAGAGCGTGCCATCGACGTGAAGCTCATGCAGGCTTTGAAGCAGGTCGTGAAGCTCAATGTCAAGGAGGTAACATTTGATGAATTCAATAAAATGATGCAGGAGTAGGACATCCCTGCGCCGGCAGCATTAAGACGACAACACATCCCCGCCACGCAGCAGCGCGACGGGGATGTGTTGTTGCTTTGTATACCGAAGTAGCTGCCTTTGCGTTCCGAAGTAGCTGCCTTTGCGTTCCGAAGTAGCTGCCTTTGCATTCCGAAGTAGCAGTCTTTGCGTTCCAAAGTAGCTGCCTTTGCGTTCCGAAGTAGCAGTCTTTGCGTTCCGAAGTAGCAGCCTTCGCGTTCCGAAGTAGCTGGGTTTGCAGATTGCAAGCGTTCGCCCAAAGGCTTTCGAGCGGGCGCTCGAAAGTCGTTTGGCGTCCGCCCGAAAGCTGTCGAGCGTTCGCTCGTAACAGCCACTGCTTGTTTTCAGTCGATTCTCTTGGAGGGAGAGTAGACGAACGTGCCGCCAATCTTTTGGCGGATGAGCCTGGGCTCCTGCCCCCCGCACAGCCCGTCGAGAAAGCGCTTGGCCGAGTCGCGCTTCAGGCCGCTATGATAACAGAAGGCCTTGATGGTTATGTGACCGGTGGTTTCCAAAGCATTCTTCAAGGCTTTATCCATAGCCTTGGGGTCATACATCTGGCCATTCCCCACCCGCGTATTCAGCTTCTCGCACCCTGCGAAGTGCTCTTTGATAATGCTATTGAGCGTCCCCGACGGTATGAACTCCACGCCTGCCAAGGATGCAGAGGCGTTACGCACGAGGGCCGGATCGGTTGCCGGGAGCGTCATCTTCAGCTTGGGGGCAAACGAGCCGAGGGGCGTCACGATGCGATAGCCTTCAGCGATGTACTTCCCAGCCAACTGAGCGAACACCTCGAACAGGCGCTTGAACTCGCCCATCGAGTAGTTGGCATACCCTCGGATGTCGAGTTCCAATTCGTTGAGGGACAGCTTTCTGGTGGGATCCAGCTGGGCGTAAAGCAGCGGCTTGCCGTCAGGACCCTTTGCTGGCCCTGGCTGCAGCACGAATGGTATTCTGGCTTTGTTTCTTCTCATAATTCGGTCGGATGATTGTGCAATCATGCAATTTCGGCTCAAAGGTACGAAACTTTTCTCTCATCGGCAAGTGTTTTGACGAAAAAAAAACTCGAAAAAAAACTTAAAAAATGCATGTCTTTCGATTTTTTTCCCTAATTTTGTATCTCCAAGTGAAAAATCAAGAAATAAGGACTATGAATGATTTCAGAAAATATGCAACTCAGCACCTGAGTATGAATGGCCAGGTGCTCGACGATGTGATGAAGGCTCAGGCCCAGTATCTCAACCCCTACATCCTGGAGGAGCGTCAGTTGAACGTGACGCAGATGGATGTCTTCAGCCGCTTGATGATGGACCGTATCATCTTCCTTGGCACACAGATTGACGACTATACAGCCAACACGCTTCAGGCTCAGCTGCTCTACCTGGATTCTGTGGATCCGGGTAAGGACATCTCTATTTATATCAACTCTCCTGGCGGCAGCGTACATGCCGGACTGGGCATCTACGACACCATGCAGTTTATCACCTCTGACGTGGCCACTATCTGCACGGGTATGGCTGCTTCGATGGCAGCAGTGGTGCTGGTGGCTGGGAAGGAGGGCAAACGCTCGGCTCTGACGC
>JAEEGJ010026318.1_pt1 | contig 11806 bp, 7 predicted proteins | sample 8958761 | NCBI WGS metagenome assembly JAEEGJ01 (sample SAMN16246546, study PRJNA631951) | gut metagenome | biome: gut microbiome; feature: rumen; material: RS-attached | host: Bos | place: Iran: Karaj | collected 2018-10
GGTAAGTGAGGAAGGACTGAATTTTAAGGATATGAACGGCGGTCAGCCCGTGCTTACAAGCAGTGTCGGAGAGAAGGGAATGAGAGATCCTTTCATTTACCGCTCTCATGAAGGTGACCGCTTCTTCCTTGTAGCTACGGATCTGAGCATTTACCATCGCGGCGGCTGGATAAAGAATGAACAGGGATATTTTGATGCCAGTACGACCGGAAGTTCCTATCTTGTTCTGTGGGAATCTGATGACCTGGTAAACTGGAGAGGGCCTGAGCTCATAAAGGCAGCGCCCGAGAATGCAGGAATGGCATGGGCGCCCGAGATCATCTACTGTGATGAGACAGGTGAGTATATCATCTTCTTTGCATCGAGCATCATGGATCCTGAGACACGCATGAAGGCAAAGCCCAATGCAATATATTATGTTGCTACAAGAGATTTCGTGAACTTCTCCGAAACAAAGCTTTTCATCGACTGCCAGTACGACGGTGAGAAGAACGGAAAGGAACGCGAGATCATAGACACGACCGTGATAAAGATAGGCGATACATATTACAGCGCCTCCAAGGACGGTGACAACGATGAGCAAAACGGTGGCATAAGGATCATGAAGACCAAAGATCTGCTCAATCCCTACAGCTGGGAGAAGGTGCTCGATCTGGATGAACTGCACCTGGATCTTACCGATGCAGGCGTGGATGTGCTGGATAACAGCCAGCTCGAGGGCCCTGAGTTCTTCCGTTACAACAAGGCTGACAGAAAGGATCCGTCGGCTAAGGAGATCGGAATCATAGCAGACCGTTATGCAACAGGGCAGGGGTATCTTCCTCTTTCCACTTCAGATATTGAAGACTGGGATAACAGAAAAGGTTCATGGAAGGTGCTTTCAGGAAGCGAGTATTCATTTGATAAGCTTAAGAAGAGGCATGGAACGATACTGCGCATCACAGAAAAAGAGAGGGCGCGACTGAAGAGGGCTTTCCTTAAATAGTTTTTTATACCACTACGGACTTCCTCCACCGTGCAGCCTTGTATGACGATGAAACCGTTCGCCAAGCAGTTCTTACGAAAATGCTTAAGGTTGTGATATATGTCCGGAACCGTTCACACGCCACATCCATGTGGCGTTGTTCACATCGGCCCGCCTTCCGTGGCGGGCCGTTCCTATTGTATCTATGCATTTTCGAGAACTGCTAAGGCTCACTCAAACACCGTCATACAAGGCTGCACGGTGGGGGAAGTTTTGTTGGTTGAATTGAAAAGCATCACATTTTCAGGCTTTTGTCATTTTGTGATGCATTTATCTGACTTGGTTGGTTTAGAAAGCATCACATTTTCAGGTTTATGCCATATGTGATGTATTTATCTGACTTGGTTGGTTTAGAAAGCATCACATTTTCAGGCTTATGCCATATGTGATGCATTTATCCGGCTTGGTTGGTTTAGAAAGCATCACATTTTCAGGTTTATGCCATATGTGATGTATTTATCCGGCCTGATTGAATTAAAAAGCCTCAATTCTAAAAAGCCTGGACGATCATAGGGTGTGTAACCTCACCAAAACTTCGATTTTTCTTAATCAGAATTAACTTTACCCGATCCGGAATCTGCGGATGTAGCGGCTGAAGAGGGCATTCATGGATAGCAATCGTAAATTCGGTCGTAAAAATTTACGATTGAATTTGCGATTGGATACAAGTATAAAAATTTTATTGCCTTCAATGAGCGAAACATGGATTTGACTCAAGATGAGCTTGCGGTTTACAGTGTACTTAGTAAGAATATAAAAACTTGTTGATATAGAAGGTACAGGAAGAGGATATGTAAGATGAAGGGAAAAGGGATAATACTTCTGCTTTCGGCGATATTATGTCTGACGGCATGTGGGACTATAGAACGAAAGGCCGACAGTGTAGTTAGTACTACAGAAAGTGAGTCAGATAATGATGCCGGTGAGATCATTATGGAAACAGAGACAGAGGAGGCCGTATCAGATAATATCCCGGATGATACGTTCACGGAAACTTCCATGCCATATACGCCCTGGGAGGGAGATGTGGATGCAAACTTTATTGGAGTCTGGCACCGGACAAATTGTCATTCTGCTATTGCCGGAACAATTGCTATGGATAAGATTGAGAAGGAAACACACGGTGGTATTAAAGGAACCTTCATTCACTTTAAGGGGGAATTTATACGAGGCGGTAACTTTGGAAATATAGAAGGTGAGGCATTATTCATTAATGAAAATGAGGCAGTATACACAAGTTGGGAAGCGCTGGAGGATCCTGCTGCGGAATATGATACTTACCTGATCTTTAATATTGATGATTCCGGACTGCATGTATTACTACAAGGTGAAAACGATAGGCTTGGTTTTGGACAAGGTGTATCTGCCATAGGTGATTATATAACCGATGAACCGGTATACACGAATACAAATATCGTTGAGGAAACTTTTTCGGAAGAAGAACTGGGGCGGATAAAGGAACTCCTCGGTGAGCAGATTTATAATGATGAGTTTATCTATGTAACTTCCGGAGGAGTTGTTTTTGATGAGACTGTTATTTTGGCCGATGAAAAAGAGGCACGGTATATAAAGGCTTTTATTCCGGGGGTGGGCATCGGATACGAAATGCTAATTACAGAAGATGGGAGAATTTACTATAAACCAACCGGATGCGAAAAGGACGACTTTGCGGTGATAACAGATGATCCGGAATATGAAGGGACACAACTTCCGGAATATACGGACATCTCGGAACAGTAAAGCAGCTACTGATAACTTCCCTCCACCGTGCAGCCTTGTATGACGGTGGAGGAAGTTTTAGTAAAAGCGTAAAAAATATTGACGAATAATAAATTTTGGGGTACTTTAATAAAAAATAATAAAAAACAATAAAAAATAATAAAAAAACATAAAAAACAATAAAAATTAACAAAACTCATCAAACAATAGTAAATCGATAGGAGCGGTTATGGCTGTTAAAATTGATCCATTCACTCTGACACCGGGAGTAGCAGGCAAACCTTATATTGACTGTGGTATAGCAGATGAGATCATCACGAATTTCAAGAGTAGTGAATCGTCGAAATACGTATATAAGATAACAGGACTTAGAGGTTCCGGGAAGTCTGTAGAATATAGTAAGGTTCTGCAGACACTTGAGAAAGACAAAAACTGGCTTGTCTACCCGCTCGCTGCAGAGGGGAATTGTGTAACAGCGCTTATATCATATCTAAGCCAGGAAGCTTTCATTAGCGACAAAACTACAGAAACCTCCGTAACTACGAATGCAACTGCTGAAGGCGATATCGCTGTTATATCCGGAAAAGGAAGCATAGAAGTAACCAAAACCTATGCTGAGAATAGTAATTATTTCGATAAGGAAGCAGTTTTGGCAAGTATGATCGCTAAAGCGAACAAGAAAAACCTTAATGTGCTCGTTATGATTGATGATATTTCCAGAACGGATAGTACAGTAGAACTTCTATCAATATTGGGAACCATGTTTAACAGAGGTAAACGGGTTTATCTTGTTGTAAGCGGACTTTCAAAAAATATTGAAGAGTTTTTCACGACGAATAAGAAATATCCGGGGGGTGAGACGATTTCCAAAAGCTTATCGTTTTTCAGACGCGGAGATACAAGAGAAGTAAAACCCTTGGACAAATTCGATATCGTGAGGAATTACGAAAAATACCTTGGTGTGAATGCGGAAGAGGCTAAGAGATTATATGATATGACTCTTGGCTATGCATATGCATATCAAGTGCTCGGCTCATTGTACTTTAACAAAAAGGATTCAGAAAAGCTTGAAGATTTAATTCCTGACTATGAGAGGACGCTGTTCAAATCATATAATCTTGATTGGCCTGAACTGACTGTCCGGGAACAGGATTTTATTCGAAGCTTCTACAAGGGAAAGACCGGAAAGGCAAAAGATACAAAAGAACATATGTCTAATCCGGATGCTTATAGTATGTACAGAGACCGCCTTATTGATAAACACTTCTTTTCTGCAGATATAAGAGGATATCTTGAGCCAAAACTTCCAAGATTTGACAGATTCATAGAAATCTGGTGCAACGATTAAAAGCTGTCGGATAAATAAAAACGGGCAGGAGGTGTAACCTTTCTGCCCGGATTCTATGTTTCCAATTCATTATTTCACATCTATCAAACAGTCTGTGTAATAACTTTTTCCGCTTGCAGGGTCACTTATCGTAGCTGTTACTATGGTATCAGATGCCCCGGAGGGAACTTCAAATACTGCCTTACCTTTTCCGTTATCACTTTTAAGAGTTATACCGGTATCCTTTGAAGTTACGGACCAGCTCACTTTTCCACCGCCATCTATAAATTTCTTCGACGTCGGATTGGTCTTTACGTTGAATGTTACCTTTTTAGAAGACTTTCCCTCCTTGGGAGTTGGTACTTTTACATAGGATTTATTAACCTTATATAGTTTAAGTGGCTGCTTTACGGTAAGTGTTATACTGTCAGTCTTTTCTCCACATGTGGCAGTTATAGTAACGGTACCGGCCTTCTTTGCTGTTACATGCCCGTATGCGTCTATCTTGACAATACCTTTGTTGTTCATCGTATACTTAACAGCGGCGCCTCCATTATTGGAGCCGTTATTTATCAGGGTGGATATGTATCCCATCTCACCCACATAAAGTTCCTTATTGCCCAGATAGTTTATGGAAACATCCATAACACTTACTGCAGCTGCTTCTTTCTCTTCAACATTTACGGCTACGTTTGCAACAGGTCTGTTCTTATTTTTAGACGATTTATCATAAGCATAAATGGTTATTGTAGCTGATCCCGCTGTCTTTTTTGCTTTTATCAACCCCTTCTGATCAACGGAGCATATATTTTTGTCACTGCTTTCGAAATAGAATTTGTCAGTAGTCGGAGCATCCGGTGTTATACAGAGTCTGTATTTCTCACTAACACCCAATGTGATGGCATTAGCAGATGCGTCCAGGGTCTTTACGGTCTGTTTAACGTTATATTTAACTGTTTTGGTCTTAGATCCGGAAACTGCAGTTACATACGCAGTTCCGGGACCTACAGCTTTTATGTCAAGACTACCGTCTTCTTGTGTAACAGCATCAAGCACATGACCAACAGGGGCAATCCATGTGGCAGATCCATTCGCTCCATCTGCAGTCGTCACAACTGCCTTTAAGTTAACAGATCCTCCTGCATCCATGGTCTGGGTACCCTTTGGAAGACCGGATATGCTTTTTGTGCTGACCGTATCTCTGTTATCAAATTCAGGGATCGTAGTCGGTGTTGGCGTTACAGTTGGTATATCCGCATTATTTTCTGAAGCAGAAGGATCCGAAACTGTAGATGTTGGAGTTGGAGTTGGTGTTGCAGTCGGAGTAACCTGAGTTGGGTCAGGCGTAGGAGTCGGATCCGGCGTAGGCGGATTGGAATCCTGTTCAAATGTAGCCCTGATCACTACATTGCTGCTTCCGATGGTAAACTTGTTATCAGTAACAGTCACGCCACCGGATACTACCTCCCATGCTTTGAACTGCCATCCGCGATCAGCACTTGCGCTTAATGTCACAACCGTTCCGTTCTCACCGGATGCCGGTGATGCAGTGCCCGTGCCATGGCCGTCATTATTAACCGTAACCGTATAGATTGCAGGCGCGTCGCTAATTGTGAACATCGCGCTTCCGCTGACGGTGTAGTTGCCGCCTTCCTTGTCAGTGATCGTGACCGTCGCCGTGCCGATGTTTGTGTTGTTCGTATAGCTGACCGTGTACTCGCTTTTAGGGATGATCGTATCGCCGTCCTTTACCGTGACAGCCGGCCTGACTTCCTCTCCGGTGTAAGTCGCTTTCGCGACCTCAATGGTCGGACTGGCGACGGTTTTCACGCTGATCGTGAAGTCCGCCGTCGCCGTGCCGCCGGAGCTGATCGCCGTTTCCGCGATCGTTGCCCGGACGGTATACTCGCCCGCGTTCACAGGGACGTCGGTGGTATAGGTCGCGTCCTCCGCGCCTTTGACCTTGTACGCATACGTCACGGCCCTGTTGCCGACATTGCCTGTCACCGGCGTTTTGGCAGTCTCGCCATACGTCCAGCCCTCCAGCGCAACAGTGGGGGGGACTGCAGGATTGTAGAAATAAAGAGTCCCGGTCAGCTTATGGCCGTCCTCATCCACAAATCGCTTAATATCGCCCTTATCAATAGAAAACGACGGGACCGCGACGATATCCTCCGCAGGCTCGTAAGCGTCAAAGGTATACCCGTTCGGAGAGGTGAGCGTGACGCCCGGCGCGGTGATGCGCAGCGTATCCCCCGCGATAGTGAGCGGCATATCACTGAACTCCGCCGGTGAGACGACCGTGACGTTCCCGCCCAGCGTGACGTCTCCGTTCAGCCAGGCTTCCAGCGAGCCGTTCAGCACAGCAGAGGAGGTCGTATCCGCGGAGACGGCAATGCCGCCGTTCTGGGCATAGATCGCGTAGATTTGGGCGTTCAGCTCCAGGGCGCTCCAGTCCTGCAGCGTCAGCGTCAGTTTCGGCGTCGGCGAAGCATTCTCGCTGCGTGCGAAATAAATGCCGTATTTGCCGTTTTCCTCGTTCTCCGCCACGGCGGGGGCGCCGCGCAGGCAGCTTCGCGTCAGCGTGATCGACGCCTCGGCGGTATCGTAGTTGTCCTCCATCTCCAGCAGGAAATGCTTGTCGGCGCCCTTTTGAGCGGTCGTGTACGCGGGGCACAGCAGCTGCGCGTCCGTCAGCTCGACCGCGGGGCACCTCGACCGGATGCAGTACGCATGGTAGAACCTGTCACTCCCGTATTTATCCGTTACTGTCGTGCTGCCCTTATAGACCCACGAAAGGTCGAGCGTGCAGTTTTCGACGCACACCTTCCCCGCTTCAAGACCCATGCCCCGGAGGGCGAGGCGCGGGTTCTCGCCCTCGCCCCGGATGACGACGGTATTCTCTTCCACAGCAATACTCAGCGATTCCTGCGTCTCCCCGGCGTCGAGGGTGTTCTCGCCCCTGAGCACCAGCGTGCATGCGCTCCACAGCCTGACGTATTGGCCCTCCGCGCCGCTGAAATCGTCCAGCGTCAGTGTCCTGCTGTCCTTGTCCCACATGGCGGTCAGCTTGTCCTTTTCCGGGTCGTAAATATTGTAGTTGTTGCCATAGATGTTTCCGCATCCTAGGCGATTTTCCGTCGGCAGATTCGGCCAGATGTAGGCGAGCGGGATCTCCTTCACGTCGCTCACCGTGGTCTCCTCTCCGTCCGTGAAGCGCACGTAGAAATAATAGTAGCGGTAACGGCCGTCGGCGTCAAAGTCGCCGTACAGGTCTTTGGTGAACGTCGTGTCCGTCTGCCACAGCGCATTGTCGGGGTTAAGGGGATCCGAGTAGGGATTGGTGCAGACGCCGTACTCGACCGTGCAGCCCTCCGGCGGCGTCACGGTCTTGAGCGTGATGCTCTTGTCCGTGCAGGTCTCCAGCTCCGGCTTCGCGGGTGTTTCCAGTTCCTGCTCGGGCGTTTCCAACGCCAGCGCCGGAGTCGCCGCCCACGGCAGCAGGGAAAGCACCAGCGCGAAAAGCAGCAGGATGGGTAAGCACTTGTTTGTATGTTTCATCATAAAGCCCTTCCTCTCTCCTTCATGGTTTCAATAATAGCCAATGCAGTTTGATAACTTATTATACCCTAAAATCCGCACTATAGTCACTCAACAAGTCACTAAACGAGTGACACCTGAACCTTGAAAACCGCGCCCTAACCTGCCGTGAAGTGAAAAAAATGCAGATTGGAACACAAAAATCAGTTTCGTGCCTTGACTCAAGAATGAATAGTGATAATATAAATGTAAGTAGATGAAAAATATGGTCCATTCTGCAAAAAAATCACGGAGAAATAATAATGCTGCCAAGAAAACAATATGTTGATGAATTGATAAGATTAAAAGATAACGGCAGGGTAAAGATTATTACAGGTCTTAGACGAAGCGGCAAATCGGTGCTTCTTTTTGAATTGTTTCGGGAGCATCTGTTAAGAGATGGGGTAACGTCCGGGCAGATCATAGGAATACAGTTGGATGATCTGAATAACATAAAATATCGCAATCCCCTTGAACTGGATAAATTCATCAGAAATCAGATTACAGATGCAAATAAAAGATTTTATGTATTTATAGACGAGATACAGCTTGTTTCGGAAGTGCAGAATCCTTACGTGGATGATCCTGAAGCAAAGATCACATTTGTGGATGTGATTTTAGGACTGATGAAGATAAAAAATGCGGATATCTATGTGACCGGGAGTAATTCAAAGATGCTTTCATCAGATGTACTGACCCAGTTTAGGGATAGGGGAGATGAGGTCAGGGTATTTCCGCTTTCATTTGCTGAATTTTATGATGCTTATGAGGGTGATAAAAGGGAAGCGTGGCAGGAATATTATACATATGGCGGAATGCCGATGATCGTTGGGATGGACACTCATGAACATAAAAGCAGATACCTTCGTGACCTGTTTGAACGGACATATATAAAGGATGTCATTGAAAGAAATAAAATTAAGAATGACGAGGAAGTGCTGGGTATACTTCTTGATGTGCTTGCATCCGGAATCGGTTCACTGACCAACCCGAGCAAACTGTCAAATACATTTAAGAGTGAAAGAAATATACCACTTGCGCCTGATACCATTGATAAATATTTGGGCTACTTTGAGAATTCTTATCTGATCAAAAAAGCGGTCCGTTATGATGTGAAAGGCAGAAAGTATATAAAAACTCCTTCGAAATACTACTATACCGATCTGGGGTTGCGAAATGCGAGGCTTGGCTTCAGGCAGATCGAGGAAACACATTTGATGGAAAATGTTCTGTATAACGATCTGATACGCAGGGGCTTCGATGTGGATGTCGGAGTAGTAGAGATTGCAACTATGGAAGATGGAAAAAAGGTGCGTAAGCAACTGGAAGTGGATTTTGTGATCAACAGGGGAAATGACAGGTATTACATTCAGTCGGCTCTCAGTATAGCGGATCCCGAAAAGAAAAAACAGGAAATCGCATCACTTCTAAGGATACCGGATTCTTTCAAAAAAATGGTAGTGGTCAAAGATTACTTAAAGCCTTGGAAAGATGATAATGGGATTCAGTATGTGGGAATAGAAAATTTTCTCAGGGATGAAAACATACTTTTGGGATAGCTGTTGCTGATCATAAATAATCCGGTGCCTCCGAAAGAGAAAGCACCGGATTATTTTCATTTAAATTTTTTTGTGTTCAGAAAATAGATTTATCTGCCTCAGTCTTTCTTTTCGTCGGAATTACCTTCATCCGAATTAGATTCATTAGAATCAACTTTATCCGATCCGGCTTCTGCAGCATCCTGGCTCTGCACAGCCTCAGGCGCTGTTGCAGCCTGAATTCCGTTACCGTTCTGTATAGGCGCTGTTGCAGCCTGAATTCTGTTATCGTTCTGTATAGGCGCTGTTGCAGCCTGAGTTCCGTTACTATTCTGCATATGCGCTGCATTCTGCGCTGCCATTGCATTCTGTCTACGCATCTCTGCTGCTTCGGCGGCAGCTTTCTTTCGTTGCTCAGCTGCTTCCTTCTTAAGGATCTCGTCTTCGGAAAGCACGGCGCCCTTATAGATGACGCATGTATCACACAGCTTATCATGGAAGCCCTGCTTCTTTTCAGTGACGATGATCGCGAGATATCCTATATTCATGAGGCCGGATAAGAAGCGTCCAATGGTCTCTCTGTAAAGGATATTTATGAAGTTCCAGCTTCCGTCTTCGGTGATCACTTCTAGTCTGAAGATCTTCTTGCCCGGCGTGCTGTGTCCGAAATAAGTAAGGAGCACGAAGTATGCCACAAACAGAAGATAGCTTATTATGTTTATGATCGTAAAATTAAAAAGTATATTCTTGCCGAGGAAATCCATTCCTGCCGCTTTGGCCGCATAGAGCGGTGAGACGAGCGTAAGTGACAGTATCGAAGCTATGATGCTGTCTGTTAAATACGCTGCAAAACGGACAAAGAAGCCGGCATATACATTACTGTCCGAGCGGGTTTGCATAGTACATCGGCCCTCCGTTCTCTAAACTGTGTGCAAGGTCAAGCAGTATCTCGGTATCTGACTTAGGCTGTGAGATGTTTGCGATAGTTCCGAAGAACTTTGAAAAAGGATTACTATCGCTTGAAGGCTCATAGAACACATCCGTACCGCTCTGTTCCTTTACATATGCATCAAATTCTTCAGCTGTCTTGATTCCGTCGATCAGTCCGTTATCAACTGCCTGTGAAGCTGTATAGATCCTGCCGTCGGCAAGCTTCTTCACATCTTCAACCTTCATGTTGCGGCCCTCTGCAACTATCTCTACGAACTGGTTGTAATACTCATCGATAAATGCCTGAAGGATAGCCTTCTGCTCGTCGGTCATGGGCTTGCCGGGTGTACCCATATCCTTGTTTGCACCCGACACGATATTCACTTCCTTCACGCCGAGCTTTTCATAAAGACCTGACAGATCATAGGTAGACATGATCACACCTATGGAACCTGTCTCGGTGATCCTGTTGGCATACTGTTCATCAGATGCGGATGCTATATATACACCGCCTGAGCAGCAGGTGCTCTCCATATATGCCCAGATGGGACGGCCTGTCTTCTCCTTATATTTCTTAAGTCTGAGATATAACTCATCTGCCTGGTATACTGATCCGCCCGGTGTGTCAAGCTTGAGCACGATTCCCTTGTTGTGCTCGTTATCGATAAGCTTGTCCACATAGGCCATAAGCAGATCATGATTGTAGGTGTCGGTTGATGCGCCAAAAGATTGCTGGCCGCTTGATGCCTGGATGGTTCCTTTGATGGGAACGATGGCGATGAAATCTTTCGAAGTGGGCATATCGGAAAGCGCGGTTTCGGTCTCGTCCGTCAGTTGTCCGAACATGCTCTTTAATTCACCCTGTGTGGATGTCTTCTGCTGGGTGTAGTTTCCCAGCGCGTTTGTAAGTACGCTGATGACACCGGTCACGATAAAAATGACTGCGGCGACTATCAGCCCGTTTGTCTGTTTCTTCTTCATTCTCTACCTCCATGAACCTCATATTCTTGTACATCGATCATTATATTTTTCGATGTACCATAAAAAATATCTTAGGGATCATTAGCGCCAATCCCCAAGATATGATATACAAATGTTTGTGATTTGCCAACACAAATTATCAGTTTATGAATTCAGTTTCTGAATATTGAGCCTATGTCGTTCCAGGCATTGGAGCAATGCTCCTTCACGGCAGGAATGATGCACAGGATGACGGCGATGCCTATATCCGTGATGCCTTCCAAAAGATAGATGAGGCTTCCGGGAAGGTTTTTGCAATTGGCAGGGAAAGCCGCGAGCGCTACTGCGCCTATCACTATGGCAGCAGCATAATTGGTATATTGCAACCCCATCACAAGCAGTGCCGCAACGATCATCTCAAGCAGACCGCCTTTGATATCAAGGCTGCCGGAAAGTATGGTATTTAAGATAGTCTTGGCTACAACGAATACTGCTACGATGATAGTTATGAGTTGTCCGTTTTTGTTGTTTGTTTTCATGGTATCTGATTGTACAATAAAACCCACGAAACATCAAAGACGGTTATAATGTAAAGAATCAGCAGAAAGATCCATTTTAGACAATATGAAGTGACCTCCAGTTTGTAGATTCGTGGATTTACCTGTAATCTATAGATTGGGAAAAATCAAGGTAACAGGGATTACCACATACAAAAGGAGGTCACAATGA
>JAEEGJ010026320.1_pt1 | contig 11805 bp, 23 predicted proteins | sample 8958761 | NCBI WGS metagenome assembly JAEEGJ01 (sample SAMN16246546, study PRJNA631951) | gut metagenome | biome: gut microbiome; feature: rumen; material: RS-attached | host: Bos | place: Iran: Karaj | collected 2018-10
TATAGCAGGACTTGTTAAAGGTGCTTCTTCTGGAGAGGGTCTTGGTAATAAGTTCTTATCTCATATTAGAGAAGTGGACGCTATTGTAGAAGTAGTAAGATGTTTTGATGATAAAAATATTATTCACGTAGAAAACGATGTTAATCCAGTAAGAGATATAGAAATAATAAATGCTGAACTAGCTCTTGCTGATTTAGAAGTATGTGAAAAAAGATTAAACAATATTGGTAAAAAAGCTGAAATGACTAAAGATAAGGAACTACTTAAAGAAAAGGAAGTTCTTGAAAAAATAAGAGAAGGATTAAACCAAAGTCTTCCTATTAGAAGAATAGGTTTATCTGATGATGAAAAGAAACTTGTTAAAGCTTTTAACTTCTTAACATTAAAACCAATTATTTATATGGCTAATGTAAGTGAAGAAAGTTTACTTGAAGATAATAATGCATATGTAGATATGGTTAGAGGATATGCTTCTAGTGAAGAAGCATCAGTAATAACTGTATGTGCTAAGATGGAATCTGAACTTGCTGAACTATCAGATGAAGATAAGATGGAATTCTTAAAAGATGTTGGAATTGAAGAAAGCGGTCTAGATAAATTAATATATGCTACATATGATTTATTAGGACTAGCTACATTCTTTACTGCAGGGTCTGATGAATGTAGAGCATGGACTTTTAAAAAAGGTATGAAGGCTCCAGAATGTGCGGGACTTATCCACAGTGATATTGAAAGAGGATTTATTAGAGCTGAAGTAATGAGTTACGATGATTTAGAAAGATATGGAGACGAAAAAGCTGTTAAAGAAGCAGGACGTACTCGTCTAGAAGGTAAAGAGTATGAAATGCAAGACGGTGATATCGTATACTTTAGATTTAATGTATAAAAGGTAATTATTGTTACCTTTTTTCTATATATATAATATATATAAGAGGAATTTAATTATTAGAATAAATAACCTATTTACAAATAAGGGTTTATTTGTTATAATCATTGCGAGTAATTCAAATTACTCCTTGCTTCTAACGAAGCCGATAGACCATAGGGAGGTGTAAAAAATGAGAAAATACGAAATTATGTTTATTGTTAGACCAACTTTAAGCGAAGAAGAAATTAAAAAAGTTGCAAAAGAATTTGAAAAAGTTTTAACTTCTAACGGAGCTACTGTTACTGACACTAAAGAAATGGGTCAAAGAGAATTAGCTTATGAAATTAAAGATTTCAAAACTGGTTACTATTATGTAACTACACTTGAAGCTTCTGATGATAAAGCTATTAAAGAATTTGATCGTTTAGCTTTAATTAGTAATGACATCGTTCGTCATTTAATTACTAAATTAGAAGATTAATAGAGGTGCAGAATGAATAGAGTTTGTTTAGTAGGTAGACTTACTACAAAACCAGAATTAAGACAAGTAGGTAATGGACTTGCTACTACAAGATTCACTTTAGCAGTTAATAGAAACTTTAATAATGCTAGTGGAGAAAGAGAAGCTGATTTCATTACAATCGTTGCATGGAGAAAACAAGCAGAAAATATTTGCCAATATTTAGATAAAGGTAGTTTAGTTTCTGTTGATGGTCGTATCCAAACAGGAAGTTATGAAAAAGATGGTGCAAGAGTTTATACTACAGAAGTTGTTGCTGATCAAGTTAACTTCTTAGAAAGTAAAGCTCAAAGACAAGCATCAAATGCTAGTGCGCCATATGATTATCCACAGTCAAGTAATGCTCCAGTTAATGATGTGAGTGTTGAATCTGATCCTTTTGCAGATTTCGGAGAAACTGTTTCAATCGATGATAATTTCCTAGATTAATAAAGGAGGAACAATAATGGCAGAATTTTATAGAAAAAAGAAAAAAGTATGTCAAATGTGTGCAGGTAAAACTGTAGATTATAAAGATGTTGAAGTTATGAAAAAATACATCAGTGCTGATAAAGGTAAAATCTTACCAAGAAGAATTACTGGCGCTTGCTCAAAACATCAAAGACATATTGCAAATGAAGTTAAGAAAGCTAGATTCATGGCTTTAATACCATTTGTTAAATAATTATGATTATTAAGACTTACAATTTTTGTAAGTCTTTTTTTCACTTTTTAAAAAATGTTCAAAAAATGAAAAAAATGCTTGTTTTATTTATACTTTTCTTGTATAATTTTAAGTGTGTGGCACGCGTAGATGTGTGAGGTTGCCGATACACCAGGTTAAGTTGTAAATAATTTAAAACTGAAAATCGGGTTTTTACACGGAGCGAGTCTATACTAGATATAGGCGAAAGGAGGATACCGAATATGTCTAAAACTAAAGTTCGTATCAAATTAAAAGCTTTTGAACACAAAAGTCTTGATAGTGCATGCGCTAAAATAGTTGATACTGTTAAAAGAACTGGTGGAGAAGTAAGTGGACCAGTACCACTACCAACTGAAGTTGAAAAAATCACTATTTTAAGAGCTGTTCACAAATACAAAGACTCTCGTGAACAATTTGAAAAGAGAACTCACAAAAGACTTATTGATATCACAAACCCAAGTAAGGAAACTATTGATGCATTAACTCATCTAGAAATTCCAAGTGGTGTAGATATTCAAATCAATTATTAATTATTAGGAGGAAAGAATTATGGTAAAAGGAATCTTAGGTCGTAAAAAAGGAATGACTCAAGTATTTACTAAATCTGGTAAATTAGTTCCAGTTACTGTTATTGAAGTTGGTACAAACGTAGTAACTCAAATCAAAACAGCTGAAACTGATGGATATGAAGCTATTCAATTAGGATTTAGTGAAGTAAAAGAAAAAAATACTACTAAAGCTTCTATTGGTCACACTAATAAAGCTAAAACAACACCTAAGCGCTTCTTTAAAGAAATCAGAGGTGTAGAAACTGCTAACTACACTTTAGGTCAAGAAATTAAAGCTGATTTATTTGAAGTTGGCGAAGTTGTTGACGTAACTGGAACTACAAAAGGTCACGGGTTCCAAGGCGTTATTAAACGTCATAATCAATCAAGAGGACCTATGGGACATGGATCTCATTATCATAGAAGACCAGGTTCAATGGGAACTATGAGACCAATGCGTGTTTTTAAAGGTAAGAAATTACCAGGTCATATGGGACAATTAACTGTTACAATTCAAAACTTAGAAGTTGTAGCTGTTGATTTAGAAAATGGAGTAATCCTAGTTAAAGGTAATGTACCTGGAGCTAAAGAATCTCTAGTTGTTATTAGAACAGCTGTTAAAAATGAAAACATTGTTAACGCAAGAGAAGAATTAGTTTCATATGCAAATGAATCTACTTTAGAAACACCAGTAGAAGAAACTGCTGAAGAAGCTTCAGAAGAAAATGCTGAAGAAGCAGCTGAATAAGCAGGGAGGAATTATAAATGAAAAAACAAACTGTTTTAAATATTAAAGGTGAAAAAGTAGGAGACATTACTTTAAATGAATCTGTTTGGGGAATTGAACCAAACGATGCTGTTTTATATGACGCTATTACATTAGCACGCAATAATCAAAGACAAGGTACTGCTGAAACTAAAACTCGTAGTGAAGTTAGTGGTGGTGGAATTAAACCTTGGAAGCAAAAAGGAACTGGACGTGCTCGTCAAGGATCTATTAGATCTCCACACTGGCCAGGTGGTGGTGTAGTATTTGGACCACACATGAGAAGTTTTGCTAAAAAGATGAACAGAAAAGAAAGAAGATTAGCTTTAAAATCTGCTCTATCTTACAAAGTAATTGAAAGTGAAATGATCGTTGTTGATAATTTCAATTTAGAATCAAATAAAACTAAAGATGCTAAAGCTGCTTTAAATAACTTAAAAGCAACTAAGAAAGTATTATTAGTTGTAGATGAATTAACTGATGAAGTTATTTTAGCTACTAGAAACTTAGAAAACGTTATATTATTAGCTGCTAACGAAATCAATACTTATGATGTAGTTGCATCAGATAATATGGTTATTACTGAAAAAGCTGTTAAAGCTATTGAGGAGGCGCTTGTTTAATGAATTACAGAGATATTATTAAAGCACCTATCGTTACTGAAAAATCTGCAAGTTTAGCACAAAATGCTAACACTTACACTTTCAGTGTTGATACAAATGCAAATAAAACACAAATCAAACAAGCTATTGAAGCTATATTCAATGTTAAAGTTGAAAGCGTAAATACTGTTAATGTTCGTCCAAAAAGAAAAAGAGTAGGACGTTATGTTGGAAAAACAAATAAAGTAAAAAAAGCAATAGTTAAATTAAAAGAAGGAAGTTCAATCGAACTTTAATAATTGTTAGGAGGATTAATCATGGCAATAAAAACATACAAGCCAATGACTAATGGTACTCGTGGAATGTCTACATTAGTAAATGAAGAAATTACTAAGACTACTCCAGAAAAATCATTAGTTGTTACATTAAAGAAAAATGGTGGACGTAATAATCAAGGTAGAATTACTGTTAGACACCAAGGTGGCGGAGCTAAAAGAAAATACAGAATCATTGATTTCAAAAGAAATAAAGATGGCGTTGTAGGAACTGTAAGCTCAATTGAATATGATCCAAATAGAACTGCTAACATTGCTTTAATAACTTATGCTGATGGTGAAAAGAGATATATTATTGCTCCAAAAGGATTAAGAGTTGGAGATAAAGTTGAAAGTGGAGAAAAAGTAGATATCAAAGTTGGTAACTGCTTAGCACTTGGAAATATTCCTGAAGGTACAATGGTACACAATGTTGAACTTAAAGAAGGTAAAGGAGCACAACTTGCTCGTTCTGCTGGTTCAAGTGTTCAAATTTTAGGAAATGAAGGAAAATATACATTACTACGTTTATCTAGTGGTGAAGTTAGAAAAGTTCTTTCTACTTGTAGAGCTACTATCGGTGAAGTTGGTAATGCCGATCATGAATTAGTAAAAGTTGGTAAAGCTGGTCGTAAAAGACATATGGGTATTAGACCAACAGTTCGTGGTTCTGTTATGAACCCTAATGACCACCCACATGGTGGTGGTGAAGGTCGCGCTCCTATCGGACGTAAAGGACCTGTTACTCCTTGGGGTAAACCAGCATTAGGTATGAAAACACGTAAAAACAAAAAAGCTTCAGACAAATTAATTGTCCGTCGTAGAAATAGTAAATAATTGAAAGGATGGTTTAAATGGCAAGAAGTTTAAAAAAAGGACCTTTTATAGATGAATCATTAGCTAAAAAAGTTGCAAAAGCTAATGAATCTGAGAAAAAAGAAGTAATTAAAACTTGGTCTCGTCGTTCTACAATTTATCCAAACTTTATAGGTCTTACATTTGCTGTTCATAATGGTAAAGATTTTATTCCAGTTTATGTAACAGAAGACATGGTTGGACACAAATTAGGTGAATTTGTTCCAACACGTAAATTTGGCGGACACGGCGCAGATAAAGATAAGAAATAATTAGTTACCAGGAAGGGAGGACTAAAATGGAAGCTAAAGCAGTTGCAAAATCTGTTAGAATTGCACCTCGTAAGGCTCGTTTAGTTATAGATTTAATTCGTAACAAGAGTGTTATCGAAGCAGATAGAATATTAGCTAACTTAAATAAAGAAGCTTCAAGATTAATACGTAAAGTATTAGTTTCAGCTACTGCAAATGCAGAAAATAATTTAGGTTTAGATAAAAATAATTTATATGTTAAAGAAGCATATATAAATGAAGGACAAACAATGAAAAGAGCTAGAATGGGTTCTCGTGGACATGTGGATCCAATCAAGAAAAGAACTAGCCACATCACTGTTGTCGTAAGTGAAAGAAATTAAGCAAAGGAGGTAAACTGATGGGTCAAAAGGTTAGTCCAGTCGGACTTAGAATGGGAATCAATAAGACTTGGGAATCTAGATGGTATGCTGAAAAGAAAGATTTCGCAAGATTCTTAAATAATGATGTTAAAATTCGTAAATTTTTACAAGGTAAATTAAAAGACGCAGCAGTTTCAAGTGTTCTTATTGAAAGAAGTGCTGGAAAGACTAATGTTATTATTAACACTGCTAAACCAGGTGTTGTTATTGGTCACAGCGGAGATGAAATTGAAAAATTAACTAAAGAATTAAATAAATTAATTAAAGAAGATATTCAAATTTCCATTATGGAAGTTAAAAACCCAGATATTGATGCAGCACTTGTTGCAGAAAACATTGCTCATCAAATCGAAAATAGAGTTTCATTCAGAATCGCTCAAAAGAGAGCTATTAGAAACGCTATTAAAGCAGGAGCAAAAGGAATTAAAACTTCTGTATCTGGTCGTTTAGGTGGAGCTGATATGGCAAGATCTGAAGGTTATACAGAAGGTAATACACCATTACATACTTTAAGAGCTGATATTGATTATGCTCAAAAAGAAGCTGATACTACATATGGTAAGATTGGTGTAAAAGTATGGATTTACAAAGGTGAAATTCTTCCTGAAAAGAAAAATAAGGGAGGTAATAACGATGGCAGTAATTCCAAAAAGAACTAAATATCGTCGTCCACACCGTTTACGTTATGACGGAGTTGCTAAAGGTAATACTGAATTACACTTTGGTGAATACGGATTAATGGCTCAAGAAGGTGCATGGATTACTACAAATCAAATAGAAGCAGCTCGTGTTGCTATGACTCGTTATATGAAACGTGGAGGAAAAGTTTGGATTAACATTTTCCCACACCTATCTTTAACTAAAATACCTCTAGAAACTCGTATGGGTAAAGGTAAAGGTCAACCAGAAAAATGGGTTGCCGTAGTTAAAAAAGGTAAAATTATGTTTGAAGTTGGACAAGTTGATGAAGCTATCGCTCGTGAAGCATTAAGATTAGCTGCTAACAAGTTACCAATCAAATGTAAATTTGTAAAAAAAGAAAGTGGTGAAGCTTGTGAGTAATAAAGAAATTAGAGATTTAACAAACGAAGAAATCACCAAAAAAATTGAAGAATATAAAGAAGAATTATTTAATTTACGTTTTAGCCAAGCTACTGGAAATCTTGAACATCCAGCTCGTATTAAAGAGTTAAGAAAACTAGTTGCTCGTATGAAAACAATCTTACGTGAAAGAGAATTAAATAACTAGGAGGATTAATATGGAAAGAAAACAAGAATTAGTAGGTAAAGTTGTAAGTGCTTCAAATGATAAAACAATTACTGTTTTAGTTGAAACACACAAAAAAGATGCTAAATATGGTAAACGTATTAAATATTCTAAAAAATATGCTGCACATGATGAAAAGAATGTCGCTAAAGTTGGAGACATCGTTCGCATTGTAGAAACAAGACCATTATCAAAAACTAAACATTTCCGTTTAGTAGAAGTAGTAGAAGAAGCAATTATATTATAATTGCAAGCTGATAAGGAGGATTAATATATGATTCAACAAGAAAGCCGTTTAAAAGTAGCAGATAACTCAGGTGCTCGTGAACTTTCAGTTATTAGAGTAATGGGTGGATCTAAAGTAAAAACTGGTAATATTGGTGATATAGTTGTTGGAACTGTTAAGAAAGCAACTCCTAATGGTACAGTAGGAAAAGGAAAAGTTGTAAAAGCTGTAATAGTTAGAACAAAATTTGGTCTAAGAAGAGAAGATGGATCTTATATTAAGTTTGATGATAATGCTTGCGTTATTATTAAAGATGATAAGAGCCCAATCGGAACTCGTGTATTCGGACCAATCGCACGTGAATTACGTGACAAAGATTTTATGAAAATTATATCACTTGCTAAAGAAGTGTTATAGTTGGGAGGTAAGTATATGAACTTTAAAACAGGAGATAAAGTTGTAGTTATTGCTGGAAACAATAAAGGTAAAGAAGGCAAAATTACTAAAGTACTTCGTAACGAAAATAGAATCGTTATCGAAGGCGTTAATGTTGTTAAAAAACACGTTAAACCAAATGGACAAGCTGCTGGTAGTATCGTAGAAGTAGAAGCCCCAATTAATGCTTCTAACGCAATGATAGTAGATCCAAAAACTGGAAAACCAAGCAGAATTGGACATACAACAGATAAGAACGGTAAGAAAGTTAGAGTTGCAAAAAAATCTAACTCTGTTATCGATTAATTGGAAGGAGGGTAAATTATGAACCGCCTAAAAGAAAAATATCAAAATGAAGTTGTACCAAGTTTACAAAAAAAATATAACTATGCAAATGTTATGGAAGTTCCAAAATTAGATAAAATTGTTGTTAACATGGGTGTTGGTGATGCAACTACTAATAGTAAATTATTAGATGCTGCTATGGCAGATTTAGAAGTTATCACTGGACAAAAACCAGTTGCAACTAAATCTAAAAAAGCAATCGCTGGATTCAAATTAAGAGAAGGTCAAGCTATTGGATGTAAAGTAACATTACGTGGGGATAACATGTATAATTTCTTAGATAAATTAATTAGTATTACTTTACCACGTGTAAGAGATTTCCGTGGTGTTTCAAATAAGTCATTCGATGGTAGAGGAAACTATACTTTAGGACTTACTGAACAATTAATTTTCCCAGAAATTGAATATGATAATGTTGTAAAAGTTCGCGGTATGGATATCGTTATGGTAACTACTGCAAAAACTAATGAAGAAGCGTACGATCTTTTAAAAGGTTTCGGTATGCCTTTTAAAAAATAATATAGGAGGAAAATTATGGCTAGAAAAAGCATGATTGTTAAAGCTAATCGTAAACCTAAATTCAAAGTACGTGAATACACTCGTTGTCAAAGATGTGGAAGACCACATTCAGTACTTAAAAAATATGGAATTTGCCGTATTTGTTTTAGAGAATTAGCTTATAAAGGACAAATACCAGGTGTAACTAAATCAAGCTGGTAATTGAAGGGAGGAAAAAAAGATGGTAGTAACTGACCCAATCGCAGATATGCTTACAAGAATTCGTAATGCTAATCAAATGCGATATAAAGAAGTTGAAGTTCCTGCTTCAAAGATTAAATTAGAAATCGCTAGAATTCTAAAAGAAGAAGGATTTATAGTAGACTATAAAGTAAAGAAAAATAATGTTCAAAATATCATCGTATTAACTTTAAAATACGGAGAGAAAAAAGAACGTGTTATTACTGGTTTAAAGAAAATCTCAAAACCAGGATTACGTGTATATGTAAAAGCTGAAAATATACCAACTGTACTTAATGGTTTAGGTATCGCTATCGTTTCAACATCAAAAGGTGTTATGACTGGTAAAGATGCAAAAGCTAACTCATTAGGTGGAGAAGTATTAGCTTACATATGGTAATAAGTAGAAAGTATAGGAGGATATAATATGAGTCGTATTGGTAATAGAGTAATTACAATACCTGAAGGTGTTACTGTATCTGTAGATGGTAATGTTGTAACAGTAAAAGGTCCTAAAGGTGAACTTTCTACTGAAATACATAAAGATATTACTGTACATATTAATGGTACTGAATTAACAGTAACTAGAAAAGATGATTCTGTAAAGAACTTCCACGGTACTGCTAATGCAAATATCCAAAATATGATTACAGGTGTAACAAAAGGTTATGAAAAGAAATTAGAATCAATCGGTGTAGGATATCGTTTTGCATTAAAGGGAAACCAACTTGTAGTAACTGCAGGTTACTCACATCCTGTTAATGTAGATATTCCAAATGGAATTACATTAGAAGTTCCAAGTAACACTGAATTAAATGTTAAAGGTGCTGATAAATGTTTAGTAGGTGAATTCGCTGCTAACGTTAGAAAAATAAGAGAACCAGAACCATACAAAGGTAAAGGTATTCGTTATGCTGATGAAGTAGTTCGTCGTAAAGAAGGAAAGAAAGCATCTAAATAATAATAGGTAAAGGAGAGTAATACTTATGATTAAAAAAGTATCTCGTAATGATATGCGTGAAGCTAGACATACTCGTGTAAGAGAAAAAGTTGTTGGTACTGCTGAAGTTCCAAGATTAAATGTGTTTAGATCAAATAGTAATATATTTGCACAAATCATTGATGATGAAAAAGGTGTTACTTTAGTTAGTGCTTCTTCAATCGATAAAGAATTAAAGATTGAAAATGGTGGTAATATTGAAGCTGCTGCAAAAGTAGGAGAATTACTAGCTAAGAGAGCTAAAAAAGCTAAAATTACTAAAGTAACTTTTGATAGAGGTGGATACCAATATCACGGACGTGTAGAAGCTTTAGCTGAAGCTGCACGTGAAAACGGATTAGAATTCTAAGAGGAGGAATCTAGATGGAACAAGAAACTAGAGAAACTAGAGAAACTAGAAGAAGAGAACCAAGACCAAAAATGTATGAAACTGAAATCATCAATATTGGTCGTGTTACAAAAGTAACAAAAGGTGGTCGTCATTTCCGTTTCTCTGCTACTGTAGCTGTTGGAGACAGAAAAGGTAAAGTCGGAATTGGAACTGGTAAAGCTAACGAAGTACCAGATGCAATTAAGAAAGCTGAACAAGCTGCAACTAAAAATGTAGTAAGAGTAGCAATCGTAAATGAAAGTACAATCCCTCATGAAGCAATTGGTGTAAGAGGTGCTAGTAAAGTTATGTTAAAACCAGCATCAAAAGGTACAGGAGTTAAAGCTGGTGGTCCTGTTAGAGCCGTACTTGAACTTGCAGGTATTAAAGACATTTTATCTAAATCACTTGGATCAAACACAAAAATTAATATGGCATTCGCAACTTTAGAAGCATTAAAAGCTCAAAAAACTGCAGAAGAAATCGCTGCATTACGTGGTAAGAAAGTTGAGGAATTATAATATATGAAACTTCATACATTAGCTCCAGCTGAAGGTGCTACTAAGGTTCGTAAAAGAATCGGACGTGGTATCGGTTCAGGAAATGGTAAAACTGCTGGAAAAGGTCATAAAGGACAAAACGCTCGTAGTGGTGGTGGAGTTAGAACTGGATTCGAAGGTGGACAATTACCATTATTCAGAAGATTACCAAAGAGAGGTTTCTCTAATGCTAAATTTAAAGTTGAATATGCTGTAATTAACTTAAGTGATTTAAATAAATTTGAAAATGATGCCGTTATTACACCAGAATTATTAAAAGAAATGGGATTAGTAAAAAATCAATTAAATGGAATTAAAGTATTAGGAAATGGTACTTTAGAAAAGAAATTTATTGTTAAAGCTAACAAATTCTCTAGTGTAGCTAAAGAACAAATAGAAAAATTAGGTGGAAAAGCAGAGGTGATTTAGTATGTTTGCAACTATAAAGCAAATATTCAATCGCAAGAATAAAGATTTAAGAAAAAAAATCTATTTCACTTTTATTGCTTTATTCATCTTTAAATTAGGAACAACTATTGTAGTTCCTGGAGTTGAATCAAGCTCTTTAAAAAGTTTAGGATTTCTTGAATTGTTGAATACCATGGGTGGTGGAGCTATGGAGAATTTCTCCATATTAGCTTTAGGTGTTATGCCATATATCACTGCTTCTATCATTATTCAATTATTATCTATGGATATAATTCCATATTTAAGTGAGTTATCAAAACAGGGAGCTGTTGGTAGAGCAAAATTAAATAAAATAACAAGAATCACTGGTATAGTTCTTGCATTCTTACAAGGATATATATATTCTTTTGCTTTCGTAAAAGATGGTGCTGTAATTGATTACTTAGAATATGCTGTATTATTAACAGCAGGTACATCATTCATTCTTTGGATTGGTGATCAAATCACTGCTAAAGGAATTGGTAATGGTATATCATTAATCATTATGGCAGGTATTATTACAAGTTTACCAAAGATGTTTGTTACTGCGTTTACTTCACTAATTGATTTTAGTGGTACAACTCAAGCAATATCTCTTGGAGTATTT
>JAEEGJ010026321.1_pt1 | contig 11805 bp, 8 predicted proteins | sample 8958761 | NCBI WGS metagenome assembly JAEEGJ01 (sample SAMN16246546, study PRJNA631951) | gut metagenome | biome: gut microbiome; feature: rumen; material: RS-attached | host: Bos | place: Iran: Karaj | collected 2018-10
GTGAGGCTGGACTAACAATGTCACATGCAAAAGAATATATTGAAAAAGCAGTAGCTCCTCTTGCTCCAGAAGGCTTGCTGATTCATCTTGGTGAAAATGATGCTCTGCTTGCTAAAACAAATCCTTCTGCCTTTGATGCTTATTACACCGGTCTTATTATGAGTGTAAGAAGCTGTAACAAGAATTGTAGAATAGCTTTAGTTTCTATTGATAATCCTAATAATGATAAGAACATAGAGCTTATGAATGCACATATCAAGGCAATAGCTTATGCAGAAAATCTTTCTTACATCAATCTTGAAAATGCCAAGCTCTGGCACCCTGAATCTACAAAAGCTGCCTGCAACTTTGCACACAGCATGGGCTTGAAAACAAGAAAACCGCTTAATGATGTAGCCGAGATTTTATACAGCTTTGCTTATCACAATCTGGACGGTCACTTTGCAGAACATCTTGCAGGCTAAGGCTAGTTCATTGAGAATAGTTTTGAAGGATAATTTAATCTTATTAAAAAAGATTGAATTATCCTTTGACAGCCCCGCTTGTAATTCCCGAATAAATCTGCTTCTGGCATAAAATAAATACTATAAAGGCCGGAAGCATTGATATTATAACCCCTGCACAAATAAGATTGTATTGACTGCCCAGCGGTCCTGTAAAAGTATACAGAGAGATTGCAACAGTTCGGAGCTTAACATCCTGAAGATAAAGATTAGCACAGTAATATTCGTTATAGCAGCTAACTCCTTTTAAGATCATACTGGTAACGGTTGCTGGTTTAAGCAAAGGAAGAATAATACTCCAGTAAATCTTAAAATAGGAAGCACCATCAATTATAGCTGATTCATCCAGAGAGACAGAAATATTTTCCATAAACTGAATGAAAATGTAAATTGAAATTACGTCTGTTCCCATCATCATTATTATATAACCGTAAAGATGATTGATAAAACCAAGCTTTCCCATAATTGAATAAACAGAAACCTGCATGGCAACACCTGGAAGAAGAGTCGCAAAAAGAAAGAGACGACGGATTAAAGTGTTACCCGGAAACTGGAAACGGTTTAAGACAAATGCGAGCTGAGAGCTTATGAGAATTGAACCAGCAAGGACAAATACAAGCACTACAAATGAATTAATAAAAGCCCGTCCCATATTTGCAAGCTTGAAGGCATCAATAAAGTTTTTGAAGTACAGTATTTTTGGAAGAACCATTACGGAAGTTGATTGATATTCCTCAGTGTTTTTCAAAGAAGTAATGAGACAGGAAATTAGAGGGAGTATGGTACAGAAGGCAAAGAATATAAGGATAAAGTATTTTAATGCGGTCTGTACAACTGAATTATATTTTGCTTTTTTTTCTAACATCATAAAATGTCTCCTTTGCCTGTTCCTGTGTCTGCGTTTTTGAAGGCATATTTGAGTACAAGCTTTTGAATGATGGTGACGATGAAAATCAGCATAAGAAGGAAAACTGCCATGGCTGAAGCAAGTCCAACTTTCTGACTAGTGTGTGCTACCTGATCCATTATTATGAAGTAGGTTCCGGTTCCGTTTGCACCTTTTGTAATAACAAAGGGCGGTTCAAAGGCACTAAGGGAACCTGTTATGGAAAGAATGATGTTCAGAGTGACTATGGTTTTTATGCTGGGCAGAATTATATGAAAAAATTGCTGTACTTTGGAGGCACCGTCAAGTTCTGCGGCTTCATAAAGCTCTGCATCTACAGACATAATTGCTCCAATAAAAAGTACCATGTTCTGACCAAGATAACGCCATACGGAAGTTCCAACGAGTGAAACATTGTTTAAGCCTTGAGTCTTAAGCCAGTATGGAAGCTTTTCCAGAGGAATGCCCAGCCAGCCAAGAACTGTATCAAGAACGAAACCATGGGTAAAGAAGAACTTAAAAATAAAACCAATAGCAATACCATTTATTAAGAAAGGGAAAAAAAGTATTCCCTTAAAAAGATTTCCAAGCTTTGTTTTAAAACTCAGGAGGGTAGCAAGCAGAAGTGCCAGTACCAGCTGAACCACAGAACCGCCCATGTAATAAAGTGAGTTCTTGAGCGACCTGAAAATATCATCGCGGGTAAAAAGATCTTTGTAATTTCTTAATCCAACAAAAGTCCTTTCACCAATATATTTCATTTTATAAAAACTGTAGGTTACCATTTCGCCGAATGGCAGATATGTGAAGGTAAAAAGCAGAAGAAGCGGAATTATTATAAAAGCTGCAATCACCATCACTTTTGAATAACGGATATTTATTTTTTTTACATTCATTTCATAAACCTCAAAAGATTTATATCAAAAAAAAAGAGCTGCAGCTGCTCTTGTATAAACTCATAAAACAGCCGCAGCCCTAAATACAATTAGATAGGAGAGATATGATTAATATTTTATTTCAACACCTTCACTTTTCTGTGCATCAGACCAGGCTTTGTTCCATTCGTCCATAATTGCATCGAAAGTTTTTGTGCCGTTAGAAGCATGTTCAATAATCTGCTGAACTTTGAGGTTTCCGCCTGCGTTGATGTTAAGCTCGGATTCAGAGTTTAATTCGTTGAACAAATCTGATTCGCCGGTAGCGGCAGGATTATCAGAAACAAAGGCAACATTGTTTTCAGAGAATGCGGCATAAGCAGCAGGATAATTGTTGTCGCCAGCAGAAATAGGGATTCCGCCTTCATTGTAAGCAAAACCTGATTTTTCTGTGAACCACTTAACAAAAATCATAGCGGCATTTTTATTTACATCAGCAGCTTTTGCGTTGATACCGAAACAGTAGTCAGGACCAGCAGAAGCATACTGTTTTCCCTTGATTGTGATAGGGAAAGACATATAGCCGATATCATCAGGATTTGGACCAGCTCCCTGCATCTGTGTAAAGGCCCAGGAACCAAGAACCATTGTTCCAATTTCGCCACGGTTAATCATACCTTTACAGCCTTCCCAATCGGTAGTTGTATAGTCATCTTCAATGAGTTTGTTTGCTGCTGCATCGTAAAGAACCTTGTAAACGGCGTAAGCGTGAGTTCCGTCGCCGTAGTTCTGGAAAGGATTTTTTGTATGAAGAAGAACATTGTTCATATAATCTGCATCACCTGTAGCAGAGCCTCCAAGATAAGCATCCCAGGCACCCATTGTCCAGCCAGCGGCATAGTTTGTGTAGAGAGGAATTGCATCAGTTTTTTCTTTAATAAGCTTAAGTGCGGCAATAAACTCGTCGGTTGTTTTAGGAAGCTTTGTAATTCCAGCCTGCTTGAAAACCTTTTTGTTGTAAAGAACACCCTGTGCATTACCTGTTGACGGAATACCATAAACCTGTCCTTCGTATTCCCAGTTTGTGGCAAACTTAATCTGTTTTTCCATTGTTGCAAGATCACCAAAAGAAACAAAGTAGTTTTTAAGTTCCTTTTTATCGATTGCTGGAATCATCATAATATCGCCCCAGTTACCACCCTGAAGTCGTAATAATGAAACGCTTGCGTAATCGGTAATTCCTTCAATCTCTACCTTAATGTTTGGATAAACTTTGTTAAATTCAGCAAGGTATTTTGCAAAAGTTACTCCCGAATATCCATCCTGAAGCATGTCTGTTCTGTGAGTAAGGAGTTTGATTGTAGCGGAAATATCCGTACCAGTTTTTCCAAGCTCTACATCGGCATAGCTTAAAGCTTTTGATGATGCTGCACCAGAAACTGCTTTTGAGCCTTCTTTTTTGGAGCATCCAACCATAGAAACTAAAGCTGCAGCTGCAATAAGTGCAGACAATGTTTTCATTAACTTTTTCATTAAAAATTCCTCCTTATGTTACTTTTTTAATGTTTAAGTTAATATTAGTTTAACATAGATTAAATTTAAAGCAATAAATTAATTAAAATTACTTAAATATTAAACGATTAATCTACAGCTTTTACATCCAGATTTCCGTCATTTGCTATTATGGAAGAAAATCACTATAATAGCCCTTATGAGTAACGAAAATAACAATACTAAGAGAGATCCGCTGCTTTGTCATTGGGCAGATCAGATGGCTGACCAGATTATCCGCGAAAAGGGTGATTTGGATTCATATACTTGTGCTTCGGGAATTACACCGAGTGGAACTGTTCATCTTGGAAACTTCCGAGAAATTATAACTGTAGATTTAGTTGTGCGTGCCTTGCGTGACCGGGGTAAAAAAGTACGCTTTATTTATTCCTGGGATGATTATGATGTTTTCCGAAAGGTTCCTGCTAATATGCCAGACCCGGAAATCCTTGAAAAATATCTTCGCTATCCTATAACTGAAGTTCCAGATACAACTGGACGCAACGAAAACTATGCGCGCCATCACGAGGTTGATATTGAAACTCAGCTGCCACGTGTTGGTATTGCTCCGGAGTTTTTGTATCAGGCAAGCCGTTACCGTGCAAACCGTTATGCAGAAGGTATGCGCAAGGCTATGCAGAACCGCGATGTAATTAAGGAATGTTTGAACGAATATCGCGATGACCAGCACAAAATGAAGCCGGAAGATGTCTACTGGCCGGTTGCAATTTTCTGCGGCAAGTGTAATAAGGATACAACTGAAATTACAAATTACGACGGCGAATATGGAATTACCTACAAGTGTGAATGCGGTAACTGCGAAACTGCCGATATCAGAACTTTTAAGGGTGCAAAGCTTGGCTGGCGTGTTGACTGGCCTATGCGCTGGAACGAAGAAAAGGTTGTTTTTGAGCCGGGTGGAAAAGACCACATCAGTCCGGGTGGAAGTTATGATACTGCAAAATTAGTAAGTAAGCGTATTTATGGCTGGGATGCTCCGGTGACCATGCGCTATGATTTTGTAAACTTAAAGGGTGTTCCTGGAAAAATGTCTTCTTCAAAGGGAAAGGTTATTGCACTTCCTGATGCATTGGATGTTTATCAGGCAGAGGTTTTGCGTTATCTTTTTGCGGGCACACGACCTAACACTGAGTTTGCCATCAGCTTTGACATGGACGTTCTTAAGGTTTACGAAGATTATGACAAGACTGAAAGAATTGTTTACGGTATTGATAAGGCAAAATCAGAAGATCACTTTAATAAAGAAAAACGCATTTATATGCTTTCTCAGACTGACGGTGTTATTCCTGAAGTTATGCCGTACCAGATTACAATCCGCCAGCTGACAACTTTGCTTCAGATTTATTCTGGTGATATTGATGCAGTTATTAAGGCTCTTGGAGATGTAAAGCCTGAACAGGAAGAACGTCTCCGCCGAAGAATTGCGTGTGCATGGTTCTGGATTCAGCATTCTGCTCCGGATTGTGCTCCTGAGTTCTGCTTTGCTTTGCGCACTGATGGAAGTAAGGCTACTTTGTCTACCGAAATGGCTGCGGCTGTAAAGAAGGTTCTTGATGAAGTTGTTCCAAAGGTTGATACTTTTGAAACTGATAAGGATTGTCAGCAGGCAATTTACGATGTTGCAACCGGGCTTGGAATTGATACAAAGCTTTTGTTTACTGCACTTTACAATGTTCTTATTAACAAGGAGCAGGGGCCACGTTTGGGCAGCTTCTTTAGAATTATCGGTAAAGAAAGATTGCAGAAGATTTTGAGTAACGTTCAGGCTGTTTCTGCTGACCAGCTTAAAAAACAGGCTGACAATAACAAGAAGCTTACTCCTGCAGAAATTGACAAGCTTCCGCTGGCTGAAAGATTCAGTCGACGCGTAATCTTAAAGGTTAGCAAGATTGAAAAGGTTGAACAGCATCCGGGTGGAAGCTTCCTTTATATTCTGACTTTGAACTGCGGTGAAGAAGAACCTCGCCAGATTGTTAGTTCAATCGTAAACTTCTATAAACCGGAAGAGCTTCTTAGCAAGAACATTGTACTTGTTTACAATCTCAAGCCTGCAAACTTCCGTGGTGTGCGAAGTAACGGTATGCTTCTTGCTGCAAGTGATCCGACTTCCGACAAAGATACATGCGAAGTTATTTTTGCTCCTCAGTTTGAGGTTGGCACTGTACTTGAGCCGGAAGGATTTGGTACACCGGATGAAGAACTTTGCTATGTTAAGCCTGAAAAGTTTGCCGAAATGGAATTGCATACAACCGATGGTTTTGTAGAAATTGACGGTAAAAAAATTGGTGCTGACGGTAAGTTCCTGACCGTTGAAAAGTACAAGAACGGAAAGGTGAAATAATTTTTTATTAGAGACCATTTTTTCACGTGATATTAATTTTACAAAAAATATTGTTTTAGATGAAAGCAGTAGTTTGACTTTTGAAGTTAGACTACTGCTTTTTTTTGTTTTAATAACGCGATATAAAAAAATGTTATATAAAAAAATAATTTTATGATGAAAAAAAATCTATGTTACAATTTTAATTGTAAAAAAGGAGGAAAAAAGTATGGGAACTTGGAATCGAATTAAGGATTACCTTTCAACAGCATTTGAGGTTATGGATAGCAGTTCTTCAAATGTTTTATCTTTACAAGTAGAGTTGGAGGGTAGAGGCTCTAAAGGTATTCTCATAAGAAAATGTTGGGATACAGATTCCGATGATATTTGTGTAGAATTCAGCTCACGAATTAATGACGCCAATAAATACAATATTTATGAATTATTATGTGCTGCATCGAAATACAATTCTGGTGGACTTATTGTTCTAAATAATGAGTTTGTCATTTATAGAAATACTGCCATTTTTACAAGCGATTTAACAGACTTCGAATCCTGCTGTGACTTTTATGTAAGAGAAATTGCCACTATAGCATTTAATCTATGGCAGATGATTTCTGATTAGTAAAAAAATCTTTTTTCGAATGCAATGAAAATTATTTAAAAATTTAATTTATTAAATAAAGGAGTGTTTATGAATTGTAGATTCCATCCAAAAGTTGAAGCCGTGACAAGGTGTTCTGTTTGTGGGGCTGAAATGTGTTCACAGTGTGAGACAAATGCATTTTTTCAAGATGAGAGTGGTGTTCTTTGTCTTGATTGTAGTTTGAAAGAAGCGGAACAAAAATTAGACTATGATAAACGCCGCTTTAAAAAATTGATTAGAAAATTAATTTTTGCCAGTATTTTTATTATTGCAGCAATTGGTCAATTTATTGCAGGTAGTAGCGACGATAATGGAGGAATGGTATTTTCTGGAGTTGTAGCCTGGTTTCTATCTGGTCTTATTCAAACTTGGGGACATGAAAAAGACAAGACTAGTGTTAAATCTTTTATTTGGGGAGATCCAGATAAAGAAGAAGGAACTTTGCAATTCTTTTTTAAGATAATCTTTTATGTTTTTGCAGCACCTGTTATGTTGATTCGTAATTTCATAAAACTTTTCGGCATAAAACGTGAACGTACATTAGATACACTCAAATACAACGAAATACTATCTGCTTTGGATAATTTAAATTACAGTGACACTTCTGAAAGTAATCAATCTCAAAATGAATATCAGGGTAATTCTGTATCGGAAAACGATATTGAAGAATGGAGAAATCGCGCAGAACAAGGTGATGCCGAAGCTCAGTATAAACTTGGTATAAGCTACCGTGATGGAAAAGGAGTTTTGCGAAATTTAAATAACGCTTTATCCTGGTGGACAAAATCTGCTGAGCAGGGATATGCTCGTGCTCAGTATGAGTTAGGATTATATTATCATTATAATGATGATGACAAAGATTATGAAAAATCGGCTGAATGGTACAGAAAAGCTGCCGAACAGGGGCTTGATACAGCTCAATATCTTCTTGGTTTATGTTACGGTATTGGAGAGGGTGTTGAACAAGATTATAAAAAAGCATTTGAATGGTATAAAAAGTCTGCAGAGCAAGGATATGCCGAAGCTCAGAATGCTCTTGGTGAATACTATTATGCAGGATGTGGAACTGAAAAGGATGCCGAAAAAGCTGTAACCTGGTGGATGAAGTCTGCTGAGCAGAATTATGCCGAAGCTCAGAATGCTCTTGGTGTATACTATTATGAAGGATGTGGAACTGAAAAGGATACTGAAAAAGCTGTAACCTGGTGGATGAAGTCTGCTGAACAGAATTGTGCCGAAGCTCAGTTTAGTCTTGGATTGTATTATTTTGATATACAGGATTATGAAAAAGCATTTAACTGGTATGAAAAGTCCGCAGCACAGGGGTATGCTCGTGCTCAGTTAAATCTTGGGTTTATGTATTTTACAATTGCAGAAAAAGATTACAAGAAATCTCTTTTCCACAAAAATAAATTTTCCTTAGAATATGTAAAAGCCTTTGAATTATGGATAAAAGCTGCTGAACAGGGAAACATCCTTGCTCAGCGTAATCTTGGATTCTGTTATTACGAAGGAAAAGGAACTGTTCAAAATCGAGAAAAAGGAATTGAATTGTTAAAGAAAGCTGCCGAACAGGGCGATGAGACTGCGCAACAGTTTATACAAAAGCATTCTTAATATAAAAAGAAATTTATTTTTATAGGAGGAGATGAGAGTAAAAAAATAAAAGTATTTCGGAGAGAAACTAAAAAAATTAGGAGATTATTATGAATTGTAAATTTCACCCAACGGCAGACTCTGTAACAAAATGCGCTAAATGTGGTGCAGAAATGTGTTTTTATTGTGACCGAAAGGCTTTCTTTCGTAGTGAAGAGGAAGAAGGAAAGCCGCTTTGTCTTGAATGTAGCTTGAAGAAAGCAAAAATAGAATATGAAGTTAGTGAAGAGATGCTGAAAGATGGAAAAAAAAGAAGAACCACTGCATTAGTCCTTTGGTTTGTCGGACTTCCAATGCTTGCTCTTGGAGGCTTCGGTATTTTGCTTATGATAGCAGCTTCTATTGTCTACGAGATTGAAGTTATGGCATTTGCAGCTGCACAAGAAAAAACATTTTCTGAAAAAATAAAAATGTTTTTATTCGGTGTTCTTATTGAAACCATAACCTGTCCTTTCAGCATAATAAAAGAATCAAACAAAAGAAAAAAAGAGATTAAAAAGACTCAACAGAAATTCCAGGAAGTTGCAGCCGAAGCAGTTGAGGTTTGGACAAAAGCCGCAGATCAAGGCGATGCTTGTGCACAGTATAATCTTGGTGAACTTTATATTGATGGAGATGGTGTGACACAGAATAATGAGAAAGCTATCGAATTATGGACAAAATCTGCTGAACAGGGTTTTGCAAAGGCGCAGTGTGCTCTTGGATATATGTATAATGAGGGCGAAGGTGTTGAAAAAGATTATGCAAAAGCAGTTGAATGGTTTACGAAGGCAGCTGAACAAGGATTCCCTCCTGCATTTTTTGCTCTTGGATCATGCTACGGTGAGGGCGAAGGTGTTACGAAGGATGAAGCAAAAGCGGTTGAATATTATAAGATGGGTGCTGCAAAGGGAGATGATATGTCACAATGTGCTCTCGGAATCTGCTATAGAGATGGAACTGGTGTTGCGAAAGATATGGTAAAAGCTTTTGAGTGTTGGAAACTGTCTGCTGAGCAGGGAAATGAAAAAGCTAAGGAACTTTTAAAAGAAAACAGTTGAAAGTTCTAATTGGATTCTCTAATGCTGCGCTTCTGAATATCGAATAGTATTTTGATTTGCACAAAATATTGTTTTATTTTTTTTAAGTACAATTATTCTTTTATATTCAAATTAGACGGAGGAAAATATAGCAAGAATCGTATATGATTCAAATGGTAACAAATTAGGGTCTTATGATGGAACAAGTGATTCAGGAAAAGTTTACGACAAAGATGGTAATTATGCAGGGGAGTATTGGGATCATGAGATTTTTAACAAAGACGGTATGAGCCGTGGATATCACAACGGAGATCCTGAACAAACCGTAAAAATATTACTTGAAAAGTAAAAAATGTTTTCGATGTTCTAGAATATAAAAGAATATTTGGAGAAAGGTTTTATGACAGAAAGCATTGTATTTTTGAAAATAAAAGCAGAACAAGGAGATGAAAAATCTTCACTAACATTTTGTTATATAACACTTTATTAAACCAGCATTACTTGTGATATGAAGATCCTGTGTTAGGATTGAAATAAATGTAAAATTATACATTTATTTTATAAGTAAAATCAAAAAGGAGACTCTTATGGAAACTTTTCTTGTGATTGCAATAATTATTCTTGATCTTGCTGGTGCAATTTGGCTTGGTATTGTGGATGAGCACCCTGTATTAACACCTTTAAGTTATATTATTCTGATTGTAATAATATCTCTAGTGGATAAATCATTTAATGTTGTTTTAATCATTATGATTATTGGTGCTGCAGCTACAGTTATTGCTTTTATTATAGTCATGTCGATTTTAATAGTGTCAAAGATAAAGGAACGTACAGGAATAAAAAGAGATATTGCTTTATTCAATGCTGTAAATACAAGAGATTTAGAAACAGCTAAGAAATTGATAGAAGAAGGTGCTTATATAAATTATTCTTCTACTATACTCCGAACTGCAATTAAAAATAATGATAAAGAAATGGTATCTTTTTTAATTGAAAAAGGTGCTTATATAAATATAATTTCTGACAATAAAACTCCTCTGGATTATGCAGAAAATGAAGAAATAATTGAAATACTAAAAAATAAAGGTGCTAAAACAAAATCAGAAATTGACGAAGAGAGAAAAAAAGAGGCAGAAGAACAGGTAAATCTTGGTATACGATACAGTTTTGGATTTTTTGATACTCCTCAAGATGATACTAAAGCTGTGGAGTGTTTTAAAAAGGCTGCCGAAATGGGTAATGCTGATGGACAATATCATTTGGGATTGTGTTATTTTAAGGGTGAAGGAATTACAAAGGATTTGGTAAAATCTGCCGAATGGTTAAAAAAAGCTGCTGAACAAAATTTACCTACAGCTCAATCAGATCTTGGTGACTGTTATTTTTTTGGATATGGCGTTCAACAGGATTTTGGAAAATCGTTTGATTGGTATAGAAAAGCTGCTAATCAAGACTTAGCGAAGGGACAATTCAATCTTGGTGATTGTTACCGTTTAGGAATTGGAGTATCTCCAGATATTAAAAAGGCAGTTGAATGGTATACAAAAGCAGCTGAAAAAGGACATATGGCTTCTCAATGTGCTCTTGCAAAATGCTATTATTTTGGAAATGGAGTTTTGCTAGATTATACAAAAGCATTTGAATGGTATAAAAAAGCTGCGGATCAAGGATATGCTCATGGCCAATATATGCTTGGGGTATTATATTGTTGTGGAGATGGAGTTGAACAGAATAAAGAATTAGGTATTGAGTTGATTAGAAAGGCCGCGAATCAGAATGATTCAGAGGCTTTAATGATGCTTGGAGATTTGTATTTCAAGGGAAATGGTGTTGAACAAGATTTTAAGGCTGCTTTTGATTATTATAGTAAAGCTGCTTATTTAGACAATGAAGAAGCTCAATATAATCTCGGAATGTTTTATTACGATGGAATAGGAGTTAGTCCAAATACTAATGAAGCATTTAAATGGTATTATAAATCCGCTGAAAAAGGATATGCAAAAGGACAATATATGGTTGGTCGTTTATTAATTGGTGCTAGAAATTTTGATGAAGGATTGAAATGGATGGCAAGGGCGGCTGATCAAGGGCATGAAGTAGCTATTAAGGAATTACAAGAAATTAAAGGTGTGTTATTGTAGTAGCAGAAACAGAAAAATTGCTGAAAATGATTTGTAAAACTTTAATTTTATTTTTATAAATATTTTATTTATGGGAGATAAAAAAATGGCAAGAATCGTATATGATTCAAATGGTAACAAGTTGGGTTCTTATGATGGTACAAGTTATTCAGGAAAAGTTTACGACAAAGATGGTAATTATGCAGGG
>JAEEGJ010026324.1_pt1 | contig 11804 bp, 10 predicted proteins | sample 8958761 | NCBI WGS metagenome assembly JAEEGJ01 (sample SAMN16246546, study PRJNA631951) | gut metagenome | biome: gut microbiome; feature: rumen; material: RS-attached | host: Bos | place: Iran: Karaj | collected 2018-10
CGACCGTAGGCGACACCCCGCTCGATGAGATCTCGGCCCTCGGAGAACTCGTTTGCTACCCCACATCCACCCGCGAAGAAGCGCTAGCGCGCGTGAGCGACTGCGAGGTACTGATCATAAACAAAATCATCGTCGATGAGGAACTGGTCACCGCCGCGCCTAGGCTCAAACTGATATGCGAAGCCGCCACAGGTGTCAACAACATCGACCTAGAGGCTGCGGCCGCAAGGGGCATACCCGTAAAGAACGTTGCAGGCTATTCCACCGACTCGGTCGTCCAGGAAACTTTCATGCACATCCTGTCGCTGGCTGGGAATGGTCCGTATTTCGACGGAGCGGTCAAGAGTGGAGCATATTCCAACGGCCCAATCTTCACCGACCTCAGCCGTCCGTTCTACGAACTGACCGGCAAGACGATGGGTATCATCGGCCTGGGAACGATAGGCACGAAAGTCGCAAAGGTCGCCGAAGCCTTCGGAATGAATGTCATATATTATTCGACTTCAGGCACTTCGCATAACAGTGATTATCCCAGCGTGCCGCTGGACGAACTTATGTGGTCGTCCGACGTCATCAGTATCCACGCTCCGTACAACGCCCGGACGGCCGGGCTGGTAGGAGCCAGGGAACTGGCACTGATGAAGCCTACGGCCTTCATCGTGAACATGGGCCGCGGCGGCATCATCGACGAGGCCGCGCTCGCGCAGGCCGTCGACGAGGGCCGCATCGGCGGAGCGGCGCTGGACGTCTACGTCCGCGAGCCGCTCCCAGCCGACAACCCCCTTCTCCACACCAGGCATCCGGAAAAACTCCGTTTTACCCCGCACACCGCCTGGGCCAGCGTCGAAGCCCGCAAGCGCCTCGTCTCCGCTATCGCCGCCAACATCCGCGACACCTTTGTGGCTTAACCCCCGTCCGGCTGATAGCCGCCGAAAGAGAGATAAAAGCCTATATTATCCCTTACAATTGTATTTCTATCGACTGACTATGAGAAAGGCTATTTCGGACGAACAAATAGAGTCCACTATACAATCTATGAGAATCTTTAGTAAGTTACTTATTACTGCTGCGCTACTATTGCTGATGTCATCCTGTATAAAGGAGCCATATTATGATGGATACTGGAAGTATTTAAATGATACCAGTCTGGATTGTGCTCTTCGGATATACACAGACAGGAACAGTGAGACAGATTTCGTTAACCTTCATATACCCTCCAGAGATCAACGGGTAGTACAGAATGAGGCATACGATGGGGGATCCTGTGTCCTGTACAAATGGCGTTTTGCATCCATAGCTTTTTCAGACGGGACAATAATCGAGTATACACAAAGAGACGGCCAGGCAGGTAATCCATTGATGGAAAACAACTATGATATTCAACTCATAGACGGGAAATGCCATCTGACCCTGACGATAACAAATGCCATTCACGATATAGCTGTTAAGCAATAATATACATCTCACAAAAGATTTGTCAGATTTCTTTTCTTTTTTGCAGTATTGTTCTACCCATGAGGAAGGATTCCAAGATGGCGAGAACAGCACTATTTGAACTATATTATACCTTTTATTATTGCGGGGTTGATGACAAAAACTATTTTTATTTCAAACTATATGAGTCGGAAGAAGAGTTTAGAGAAGCAACACAAGACTGGCAATAATTCTGTTTTGACGGTTATTTCCATTTTTATTTATCTTTTTTTTGTATATGAAGATTCGTCAATTATTTATCTTGTTAATGCAGAAGGCCCTTATTACGACTTTGCACATGAGTTTTATCCCGTCAGTTTAGTTAGACTTCCAATATGTATAATTGGTATTATTGTTTTCTTTTTCTCATTTAAGAATAAGAAAATGGATAAACTTAATAAATGGATACTATTCTCACTTATACCGTTATTGATTATTCAATGTATCATTTAAGTTTAACTATCTCTTAAGTGGAGAGAAAAATGAAAAAGGCCTTCTTTGTTTTAACTAGCCTGGTTGTTGTATCTTGTTCGTTGATGGGACACCGCAAAGACCTCCTGTTTTATTCAATTAAGAATAATACAGTTTTTGACAACTTCATTGCAAGTGCGGTGTCCAAAGCTTCGATGAACCAGGATTCACTTATGATTCTTCTTTCATTTTCGAAAGACAGGAATGATACACTCGTATCAATGGCGGCCGTTCCATATCCTTGTATGTTACAGATCGATGAAGCAGATAGTAGTGATTTGTTTCACCAAGTTGTTTTCTATCGCGATTACCTAGTCTCAATCTATGATTATTACGGAGGATGATTATGCCACTCCTTAATAAGATTCCCATCGGAAGATAACTATGCAGATGTTTTGCAAAATGATGTGACAAATCAACCACCCAGAGACCCTCTTCGTGGATTCATTGAGTTATATCATATTCATAACGGTATCTTAGCTTTATTAGAGAAGACCTCATCCGTGACTTATTATGACGATGAAAAGGAGTGGTGGACTGAAGAAACGCTTGAGGAAATTCATTAATACATTTATATGGAGATAAGTCGTTCAAGAAATGGTGGTAATCAATCCTTGCTTAGGTGCATCACGAGCCAGCCAGTCAATCTGGTTGCAGTCTCCTTCGCCCACGACTCTTTCGCGAGGATGACCACCGACGCCGAGGCTGGATTGTCCATTACATACAATGCCTTCGACCTGCCGGAGACAATCTCATCCGGAAACACCTTGCAGGCAAAGTACACATACCTTTCTGATGGGACGAAAGTCTCCGCCTTCGACGCCTCCGGTGCCGGGCTGGTGTACCGGGGTCCGTTCACCTACCGGCGGAGCTCTGGCGGGACGCTCGCGTTTGAGAGCGCGCCGTTCGACCGCGGCCGCCTCACCGAGGCCGGCGCCCGCTACCACGTTACCGACCACCTGGGCAGCGTGAGGGCTGTCATCGACGGCAATGCATCGACGACCACCTACCCTCTGGCCGGTTTCTATTCAGTCGACGACTTCGCCCCGTTCGGCGTCAAGTCCGCCTCGAGCGCCTCGTCGTACCTCAGCCTTGCCTCCACCGGCTCGACGGTCTCGCTGCGCGACGGGTTCACCGGCCAGGAGGACCAGGGACAGGACTTCGGAGTAGGCTACTCCGACTTCGGCGCGAGGCAGTACAGCCCGACCCTCTCCCGGTGGCTTGTGCCGGATCCGATGGGGGAGAAATACTATGACGTTAGTCCGTATGCTTATTGCGCGGGGAATCCGGTGAACCGTGTTGACATAAAAGGTAAAGCAGACTTTTGGCTTAATGGACAAATAATTGGTGATGACGGGGTTCATGACCAACGGGCTCTGGTCATTAGAACAGAAGCTCTCACAAAAGAAGAAATTAAAGAAACAACGGGATTCATTAAGGCCAATTCTGGCAGTATGGAAGCGTTTAAAGATAATGACATAGCTTATAGGAATTCAATAGAGATAGAGTCATCTGTTAGCAATCGCCAAGCAATGGTAACGGAAATTAGTAAAGATAACGGGAAAGGAGGAACGGATGACTCAAATAACAGAGAATATGGAGGTTCAATACAAAATGGTCGTATTGTGTCAGCTGAGCCTGGCCCCATTGCAAATCCTAAAACAGATGCAATCGCAAGCATTGATTTACCAACTGGAGTATCTACATTTCATAGTCATCCAAGCGGAACAATTGTTGAGTATCCTCCGGCAAATACCATTGGAGGCTCAACGACGACATACTCTTTCATCCAACAACCATCAGGTATAGATATAAGCAATGCAGGGACAAATACACATTATGTTTTTGGTCGAAGCAGTGGCAATGTTTATATTTACACGTCAGAAGGTGTACAAGCTATTATTCCAATGAAGTATTTTGTAACGCCAAAAGATAAAAGATAATGAAAATAACGGTTGCTGTCATAAGCTTAATGTGTATTTGTTGTCTTTCAAACGCACAAGAGAACAATCAACTGAATAAAATGATAAACGAAAGTTTATCGTTATATATTAATTGGAAATCAGACATTACAAATGAATCTGTCAGGGACAGAGAAAACAGTATCCCATACATTTGTTTGGATAATTACCCCGCTACCTTTTCTGTATTAGATGAAGTGTTGAAAAAGAAGGTAAAACTTATGAGCTTGTATAATCTATCAGGACAACGGGAGCTACAAAGAAATATAGAATACGATTTTATATTTCCCGAGGTGTTTTTAGATAACAATCAAATACGGATTACTATTTATGGAAAAAAAGTATCCATTTCTCGCAGAAAGCAATTACACATTTGGGCTGTTGAGCGGGGTGTGTTTACTTACGTGTACTCCTGCAATAGACAAGAATGGAAACTAATGGATACAGTATTTGAGGGTATCTGAAATACTATGACTCTTGATATTCACAAACTACAAAGGTTGAAGAATACGTTGATTCTGCCCCTTCAAATGATTACTGAGCTTGACGGCAGGACGGTCTTCTCGGAGACATTAGGCTACGACTCGCCGTCCAACTCGCTCGGAGGGCCGTCGTACACCGGACTCATCACTAGGAAGAATGAGACGTGGACGATTCCAACCGGGCCATTAACGTCACAGTTCCAGTCAGTACCCAGGACGGAGGACTACGTCTACGACTATGCCGCAAGGCTCTCGGCATGGGACGACTCCTCCAGCGGAGAGAACATCTCCTACGACGCCAGGGGTAACATCACGTCCCGGAGTCCGAGATACGGCTCCAGCGGCACCGTCACCCTGACCTACTCCGGAGACCGTCTCGCCACGAGGAAGGTGGGTACCGGTACTGCTGTCTCCTTCGCCCACGACTCCTTCGCGAGGATGACGACGGATGCAGAAGCGGGACTCACCATAGCCTACAATGTCCTGGACCTGCCGGAACGCATATCGCAGGGAACCACTCTGAAGGTGAAGTACACCTACCTCGCCGACGGCACGAAAGTCTCGGCGCTCGACGCCTCCGGCGCCGGACTGGTGTACCGCGGGCCGTTCACCTACCGGCGCAGCTCCGGCGGGACGCTCACCTTCGAGAGCGCCCCGTTCGACAGCGGGCGCCTCACCGAGGCCGGCACCCGTTATCACATCACCGACCACCTTGGCAGCGTGAGGGCTGTCATCAACGGCAATGCTTCGACGACGACTTACCCTCTGACCGGGTTCTACTCCGTCGATGACTTTGCACCTTTCGGAACAAAGTCCACCTCAAGTGCATCCACATACCTTAGTCTGGCCTCGTTCCTGTTCCGAGTAACCTTTAACTGGAGGTTGTTTGTTGTACTGCCATATGGATGTGAATCCCGTTTTTGACATGTACACATAAAAAAAAGACCGTCCTAGGATTAGCCTAGGACGGTCTTTTCGTGCGCGGGATGAGACTCGAACTCACACGCCTTTTACAGCACTAGCTCCTGAAACTAGCGCGTCTACCATTCCGCCACCCGCGCTCAGAAGTGGACTGCAAATTTACAACATTTTTCTAAAAATCCAACATTCCTAGAACGTTATTTCGAAGGACAGGGTCTTCTTCCATTTCGATATCGTAAAGGTCAGGGAAGACCTCGAGAAATCCATCTCCAGGCTGATATCTTTGAGGTCCGCAGCATCCCAGTCGTAGCCGCTTTCGAGGATATACTCCCCCACCGGGAAGGTCCTGACCTCCCCCGAATCCAGGAAATCGATCTCGAGACGGAGGGAGCCGTCCAGCTGGCGCGGGATGCGCAGACGGCACAGGCCGTCGGAGGAGGGGGAGGAAAAGCAATTGAAAACCCCCTCCTCCGGCGTCCCGTCCATCAGATACCCGGACACGTTCCCCTCGAGGAATATGCGATATGGTCGCGGCCGGGCGCCGAAAGATGTCTTCATGCTCACGGAGAGCATGCAGTAGTTCCGATGGAGCGACACGGTACGCCGCATGTCGCCGGCGTCCGCGACGAAAGTCTCGCCGAACATGTATAGCACCGGACATTCACTTCCCTCGGGGATATGCACCCCGTAAGGGTCGAAACAGTGATTTCCAGCCCCACAAGCAACCAACACATTCACCATCGATTTGGGAACGGCAGCACTGTACTCCTGCACATTATCCCGCAGACGGAAAGCCTCTTTCGCATAGAACCCATCATCCGCACAGATCGTCACCACAAGCGAGTCCACTCCTGCATCCATCAGGCTTGCCGACTCCACCCCTGCAAGGTCCAGGGTCAGGAAACAGGGACATTCCGTCCTGTCCTCCTTGACCGTGCAGGAGACAAGCAGGATTGCGCAAAGTACACACGCCGCTCTTACCGGAACCACAAGCATCCTTCTTTCAGAAAACATAGACAAGCCCCAGCAACAGTTCATTAGGCAGGACGAAGGGGCGTTCCCCCTGCCCTATCACGCGCCCGCATTCCGGGCAGGCATAGGTAGTATAGAACTCATATCCGGCCCATACCCCGGCTCCAACCTCGAGGTTGAAACGCGGAGAGATCATGTAGGTATATCCGCCCGTCAGGCCACCGCCTATCCTGTCTCCCTCGGAAGTCTCGGGATCGGTAAGTCCGCCAAGATTGAATTCCTGGTACTGAGCCTTGCCGGCAAGCCACCAGCCGGAGTGGATGTGCCAGGGCCAGTAGCGTCCCCCGACGGAAACAGTACGCTGCCGCGCCTGCATGGTATCGGCTATCCCCTCCCTTCCGGGAAAGGTGAATGGATTGTAACGGAGGCCTACATTGGCTGACCAATGCCTGGAAAAGCCCCAGGAAGCCTCCATGTTCATGGTACCGAGATTGACATAGCCAAGCACGTTGGTCGAAACGGACATCTCCTGTGCATATCCCGTAAAGCAGAGAGAAACGGCCAGAAGGGCAATGATAGTCTTGAAGTATCCCATAATCAATCGTTGTATCTGTCGAAAGCCTGTTTGATGACTACGCCGTATTCAGGATACAGGCTTCCCAACTTATCCTGAAGGGCGTCTCTGTCGGTCACTTCCGGCTGGAGAGCCTTGAAGATGCCGGACCTGTCGATACCGCGCTCATCGAGGTACAGGAAAACGTGGGGATGGAACCAGTATGAGGTACCGAACGTCGCCTTGTCTTCACCATAACGCTCCTTATACATGCGGTTCTGTACGTAGTATCCCCACATCTCCCCTACCTCGCAATGTCCGGCCCCCGCTCCGGACCCGACACCGTACATCCGGCCTCCCGACGCAACGAACGAGGAGATGATGTACATTATGTATTTGTTCCAGAAGTCTTTACCCACTTGCGAGAAATGACTGGCGTGCGCCAACTCGTGTATGGTCCCTGCATAGATGGTTGAATAATCCTCCACGTCTTTTACTCCAAGGGTGATGTCCGGCAGGAACATCTTTACAGGCTTCGCAAAGTCTCCCATGAACTTGCCTATGGAAGTATCATCAATGAGCACGCCCTGCTGCAGCATCGGAGTGCTGCAGACTCCCAGTGACTGGAATATCCACAATCTGGTATTGGCCGGAGGAGGAGATATCCTCCTGTCCCGCTCCGAACAGGACTCGAAGTAATCGTATGCGGCATTGTTCACTACCGAACGGGCGAAAAGCCGTTTGTCGGACTCCTTGCCCACCTCCACGCTGACACCTTCGGGACCGGCCTTGCCCAGGGTCGATGCAGATGCCGGGACCAGTATCTTGTTAAGCCCTATCCCGAAGCCCTTTTCATTCTGGAAAACAATGCGGTAACGCAGTTCGCTGCTGAACTCTCGCTCCATCTCATAGTAGCCCTGCGAATCGGTATACGCATGGGCGAACTTTACGAAGGTATTGCAGGACACGCGCACTCCGGCTATACCTTCCGGCTCGCCTCCGTGCCGCTCGTCGACAATCGTCAGCCGGCCGGAAGGCCTGGCATGTCCCCCTGAACTGCGTACTTCAGGCTCCAGCATCGCTTCGTTGCCGGTAAGGCGGAACGCTTCGCGCTCCACCGCCTCCCAGTCGATGCCGTCGGCGCGCGTCGCCGCATCTTTGTCGGCGATGTAGCACTCGTCCAGAATCTCGTGGCGGATGGAGGCCGGGAACTTGAAGTCAGGCTTCACTACGGCATACTGCCAGGTGATGGAATCCTCGTCCAGGGACGGGTCATGGTAATAGTCCCCTTCCTTCACTATCTCGTAGTCGATGGGATGGTCGATGAGGAACAGCCCCAGTTCGACCAGGCGGTTATAATCATCTTCAGTCTTGGGCAGAAACCGGACATAGATGTCCGTCGGCTTGATATCGACACGTCCGGCGCGTGTCGGATACAGGACGGACAGCGCCTCGGCGATGTTTCCCACGGAATACGGATCCGCGAGTTTGTCTCCCAGCACGATCATATCGTGCGGGACGGAATCGGCCGTGCCGAGGTCCCTTTGCGCCGGGTCGTCGTCGAAGACCGAGCAGGCGCAAAGGACCAGGGCCGGCAAGAAAAGATTTGCGAAGTTTTTCATAGCACGTCATCCATTATTAGTTTCAGATGCAAAGTGACGAACATTTACCCGTGTTCGCAAAAAGGAACCGTTTAAAATGAAAAACGGCCCTGTACAACCGTACAAGGCCATTTTTCTCTGCCAGAACCCGACAAAAAAAGGAAAAATCAGAACACGCTGACGGTTTTCTGTTCGATGGCGGACATCAGCGAGTTGGCCAGACGGCTCACGCCGAAGCGGAAATATGCGCTGTTGAGCCATTCCTTTCCAAGGACAGAGGACACTATAGAGTAGTAGCAGACGGCATCCATCGCATTTGAGATGCCTCCTGCGGCCTTGAATCCGACCATCCTTCCGGTCTTGGCATGGAATGCACGTATGCATTCACACATGATGTATGCAGCCATGGGAGTGGCATTGACGCTGACCTTGCCAGTGGAAGTCTTGATGAAATCGGCACCGGCCTCCATGGCGAGGAACGAAGCCTCGGCAATCCTTTCAGGAGTTACGAGAAGGCCCGGCTCGAGGATAACCTTCAGCACGACCTTGCGGCCTGCCTCCGCCGCCTTGCGGTCGATGGCAGCCTTCATCTCACGGATTTCCCGGGACGCAGCCTCATAATCGCCGGCGATGAAAGAATTGAGTGCCAGCACGATATCGATCTCGTCAGCTCCTCCCTCCACGGCCAGTTCACATTCGCGGACCTTGACCTCGAGGAAACTCTGTGCGGTGGGGAAACAGCTCGACACGGCAGTGACGTGCACCCTGGGGTCGGAACGGCGTGCGGCCACGGTGGCGGCGAAATTGGGGAAAACGCAAACGGATGCCGGCAGAGGGTACTGAGGATAGTCGCGCTGAAGCGAATTGACTTTGTCCACGAGCTTTTCGACCGACTGAACAGTATCTTCCGTATGCAGGGTCGTGACGTCCATAAGCGAGAAGCACTCCTTGAGCACCTCCGACGAAACGACATTCTCCAGATTCTGAGCAATAATCTCGAGACTCCTGTCTATGGCCTCCTTGTCAGGAGTGTAACCGTATTTCTTGCACAATGCGTCCATATGGCTGTATATTAATTTGTTATCCTCTGATTTGTATCTGAACCCCCTCGTCGATGAGGGGCTGCACCAGGCGGCGCATCTCATCGGAAGAGAATCTTATGAGCCCTTTCTGGGGGGTCTCCCTGTCTATGGTGTAAACCATGACCTCACGCGGGCGGAGGGTCCTCACGATGTCCATCCATCCCTGGAGGAACTCCGGTGAAGAAGAGTCGAAACCATCGCACTTCAAGAACATCGTCTGCAGGACAAAGTCCCCTTCGAAACGCTTGAGCGCCTCAACTATGCGCTCGACCCGGTATCCTCCGGCCGGACGGTTGATGACCCTTGCAAGCGCAGTGGTCGGAGCATCGATCTTCAGGATGGGATTGTCCACCTTGCGCAGGGCTTCGAAGACAGCATCCTTGTGAACCATCGTAGCATTGGACAGCACCGACACCTTCGCTTCGGGGAAAAACCTGTCCCGAAGCTCCAGAGTGATGTCGACCATCTCTGAAAAATCGGGGTTGAGCGTGGGCTCTCCGTCGCCGGAGAAAGTGATCGAATCGATACCTATGCCATCCCGGCTGCAGGCAGACAGCCTGGCCTCCAAGGCAGCACGGAGGTCGCCGGCGACGGGGAGATGAGTATCTCCGCGCCCGTCGCGGTTCCATCCGCATTCACAGTATATGCAGTCGAAATTGCACAGCTTGCCATGCTCCGGAAGCACGTTGATGCCAAGAGAAGACCCCAGCCTGCGGCTGTGGATAGGACCGAATACTATTTCTTCACGCATCATGGCTAATCCTCCTCCGTGACCCGTATTTCTTCGGAAGCCTTCCTCGCCTTCCTGGACAAACGCTCGCGTTTCTTGAGAGTATCCTTTTGATCCACAGAGGTTTCATCTGTATTCGGCACCGCAGACTCCATCTCGGCCTGCAGGGCCTTCAACTGACTTTCCAGCTGCTGGTTGGAGCGGTTCAGGATGCGTGAGAACCTGTCAGGGTCCTGAAGGTAATAAGATACGCTCGCCCAATAGTCCTCCACGGTGTATCCGTACTTCTCGAAGATGGGTTCGTAGAAGGCCATGGTATCCGAACGCTGGCGCGCTTCAGGGCTGGCAGTAGACAGCCATGAATCGGCCAGGAACATCTCGGAATATATTCGGGCGAACTTGTTGCGGGGTATGACCTTCCCTTCCCTGCCGCAGGAGCAGAGACAAACGGCCAGGACAAGCACGGTGACGATATGCCGTAAAAGGGTCCGCATACTACCTCAACGTTGCTCCGAATTCGTTGGTAAAAGTGGCGAGGAGCTTGTCCATCACGCGCTCCACGTCAGCGTCCGTCAGAGTCCTCTCGAGGTCCTGGAGGACGAAACTCAGGGCATACTGCTTCTTGCCGGAAGGGATCTTGTCCCCACGGTAGACATCGAAGAGTGACACCTGCTTGAGGAGCTTCTTCGCAGCCCTGCGGGCGCTGGCCTCAAGGTCGGCATACTTGACATCCTCGTCGAGCAGGAGGGCGAAATCGCGGCGCACTTCGGGGAACTTGGGAAGTTCCTTGAAGGCGACCTTGTCGCGCTTGACCAGTTCGAACAGGGCGTTCCAGTCGATCTCAGCGGCGAAAACAGGCTGCTTGACGCCGAAACGGCGGGCAAGGACGGGAGATATGGTGCCGAGGGTCACGAGCTTGCGCTCACGTCCTCCGGGTATGCTGTAGGTCATGCCTTCAGCGAAAATGTCGGAAGGAGCGGCACCGCAGCGCATCTGCGAGAGATCCGCACCATAACGCCTGAGAAGCAGCTCGACGTAGCCCTTTAGCTGGAAATAGTCGCTCTTGCCGGATTCGCTCCTCCAGGACTTGTCCGGGGTTCCGGTGACGAACAGTGCAAAGCAGGGATGCTCCTCATAACCGGCAAGGACGGTACCCTCGACCTCGGGATTCCTAGCATAGACGGAACCATACTCGAAGAATTTCATCGAGGAGGTCTGACGGTTGGCGTTGTAGGCGACGACCTCAAGGCCGCCGAGAAGCAGGGTCTGGCGCATCACGTTCAGGTCCTGGCTGAGGGGGTTGACAACCCTGGCGCAGCATTTTGCCGGGAAGGTGGAGAGCTTGTCATAATACTCGCCCTTGGTCAGGGAGTTATTCATCGTCTCGACGAAACCGTTGGCTGCAAGGAAGTTGGAAATGGAGTTGCGCACCGCCTCGGGATCCGGGGACGGAGAAGCATTGACCGACATCTTCATGTGACGGGGGATGTCGATATTGTTGTAGCCGTAGATGCGGAGGATCTCCTCCACGACGTCGCACTCGCGTGTAACATCGATC
>JAEEGJ010026325.1_pt1 | contig 11802 bp, 7 predicted proteins | sample 8958761 | NCBI WGS metagenome assembly JAEEGJ01 (sample SAMN16246546, study PRJNA631951) | gut metagenome | biome: gut microbiome; feature: rumen; material: RS-attached | host: Bos | place: Iran: Karaj | collected 2018-10
TGCGCAAGGGTAAGCCGGAAGGTCTTAAGGTTTTTGGTGATAAATGGGTTACTGTTTACGAAGCTCTTTCTACCCTGCCCGACCAGCCTAAAAAATCCTGGTTTGAATTTGACCATTTTTATTCTGATATTGCTTTTCCTGAGGCACTTCCTATAGTTTTTGCAAAAAAGCCAAAGCATATTCTGGACATTGGCGGAAATACCGGTAAGTGGTCTTTGACCTGCTGCCGCTATGACCCTGATGTCAAAATGACTATCTGTGATTTGCCGGGCCAGGCTAACGTGGCTAAAAAGAATGCCGCAGAAGCAGGCTTTGCAGACCGTGTAGACTTTAGCATGGGAAACGTGCTCGAAGAATCTACTAAACTGCCGGCCAACCCTGACGCTGTGTGGATGAGTCAGTTTCTGGACTGCTTTAGCCTGCATCAGGTTACTAAGATTTTACGAAAGGTGCACGAAGCTGCTACTCCTGAAACAAATGTCTGGGTTCTGGAGCCTCTCTGGGACAAGCAGAAGTTTGAGGCAAGCTCTTATTCTCTTATGGGAACTTCGCTTTACTTTACCTGTATTGCAAACGGCAACAGCAAGATGTACCGCTACCAGGAACTGGTAGATGCTATTGAAGAGGCCGGCTTTAAGCTGGACTGCGCACACCACAATCTGGGAAGTAATGCGTATTCGCTTTTGTGCTTCAGGAAGAAATAAAAGAAGGATATATATCTGACATAAGCAAATGGGCTCCCGGTCTTGCAGACGATGAAGGTCTCTGGCAGAAGTGGGCCCGCGGTGATGCTCAGACAAAAATCGAACAGATTAAAGAATCTCCAAAGCTGGAATATACTGACCCGCTTTTCCGCCGCCGTCTTTCACAGATTACAAAGATGACGGTTCACGTTATTCACAGTCTGCTCGAAAAAACAAATGTTTCCAGAGAAACAAAACTTGTATTTATTTCTCTGCGGGGCGAAATTGAACGCGAATTTACAATCAATAAGGGTATTATCGAGGACGGAATGATTCTGCCGGCCGGTTTTTCGCTTTCTGTTTTTAATACGCCGGTTTCTTCTGCCACTCTTGCCTTTGGTTTAAAAGGCGGTTATTCTGTTTTATATCCTTCAAAGAATGATTTTTCGCAGGCATTCAAAACTGCGGTAGCCCCGGTACTTGCCGGAACAGAAAAAGAAATCATTCTTGTTTATGCAGATGAAATTGTACCGGAGTTTTATGGAGATAAGCGTCCGGAAGAAAATATACCTCTTGCCTTTGCCTGTCTTATAAGTTCACAGAATAAGGATAAGGGTATAGTATTAGATGGCTTTTCAAATGTTGGTAAATCGCCGGTTGAATTCCTGCGGTTTTTATTGCAATAGATTTTTTGGGATAAGTTTATGAGCAAACAGGAAGTAAGTTATAAAAGCAAGCAGCCTAAAATCAAGAATTTTTTCGTTTACACTTATTGCTGTGTTTCAAAAATAATGGCAATAGTCTGGTTCGGACTCGGAGCTATTTTCCTTGCTATTTTCGTATTCCCTTTTATCCGTCTTTTTACCCTTCACAAAAAGGACTTTGGAATTATTGCCCGCGCCTATGTTTCTCACACCTTCCGCGTTTTCCTTAAAAATCTGGATATCTGCAAAACCTCACATCTGATTGTTGAAGATAAGCAGGCCTTCCGCGACATTCACAGCAAGGTTATAATTGCAAACCATCCTTCTCTTCTCGACTTTGTTTACATTATGTCGCTGGTTCCTAATTCAACCTGTATTGTTCGCGGCGGACTCACTCACACTCCTCTCCGCGGTGTTATTAAACAGGCTTATATTACAAATACAACTGATTTTAATGACGTGCTCGTTGAATGTAAAAAGCTCACCGACAAGGGCTGCAATGTTATCGTTTTCCCGGAAGGAACCCGCAGCCCCCGCATAGGTCAGAATAACTACAAAAAAGGAGCAGCCCGCATTGCTCTTTACTGCGGCTGCGATGTTCAGCCTATGTTTATTGGCGGAAGCGACAAGTATGGTCTTGGAAAGCATGATCCTCTCTGGTCTTATAATCATGTTGAAGAATACGTTTACGATATTAAAATGCTGCCTGTAATTCCAATTGCTCAGTTCAAAGAGCTTTCCGAAACAATTGCCGCAAAGCATCTTACAGAAGAAATGGAAAAGGTTATTCGTGGCGCCGGCGATGAGTACGCAAAGACTTACACTGGTAAAACAATGAATAATTATTAATTCCCCCGCAATAAAAAAAGTAACACAAATTCCAATCTCATGTGTTAAATTTAATGACAGGACAATTTGTACAATGAAAACTTTGTCGATGGATGATTTTGAAAATCTATACCGCCAATACGGTCCTATGGTTCTCAGACGCTGCCGCTTTATTCTGAAAAATGAAGAAAAAGCGCTTGATGCCATGCAGGATGTTTTTGTGCGCCTTATTGAACGGAAGGAAAAAATTTCTAACGTGTGTTCCAGCCTTCTTTACACTATGGCTACAAATATCTGCCTTAATAAAATCCGGGCAGATAAGCTTCGCAGTGGACCGGAATTTGATGTAATTGCAGAAATTATTGAAGATAGCGCAAGTGCAGAAGGAACAGAGAAAATTGAAACCTCTATTCTTCTGGACTGCATATTTTCTGAACGGGACAGCAAAGACAGGCAGATTGCAATTTTACATTATGTAGACGGCTACACCCTTGAAGAAACATCTGTAAAAATGAAAATGTCTGTTTCCGGAATCCGAAAGCGTCTGGAAAAACTTAAAGAATACGCAAGCTCAAAGGTATCATAGGAGGAAGGTATGGCAATTCCAGTAAGAATTTTAGAGGAAATCAAAAACTCTGAAGTTGATGCTAAAAACTTCTACTCAATTTATGGAAAAGAAAACATCGAGACCGCTTTAAACGACCTCAAAAAATCAGACGAAGAGATTTTAAATACTTATTCACCACAGGCAATGAAGGCCGCAGTAGCTGGTAAGCTTGAAGCAAAGAAATCCGACAAAGATACCCAGGCAAATATTTTAAGATTCCCGGCTGCAAGAATCATAACCTATGCCGCAGCCGCAGTACTTCTCGCCGCAATTGTAATTCCAGCAGGCCTCAGAAACTCAAAGCTTGCAGCTGCAAAGGCTCCAACAGAAAGAATTAAGGGAAACGCAAGCGCATCTGTAACTAGGCCCCTGCTTAAGCTTTACCGCAAGAAGGGCCGCGAGATTCAGGCACTTAACGACGGCGATTTTGCCCGCTCAGGTGATGTAATCCAGATTACTTATAATCCAGGTCAGGAAGGATACGGTGTGATTTTCAGTGTTGACGGAAACGGCAGCATCACCCGCCACTTCCCGGAAAACAGCTGGAAGGCCGCACCTCTTGAACAGCGTAACGACGAAATCCCACTCGACTTTTCTTACGAGCTGGATAACGCACCTGATTTCGAAGTCTTTATAATGGTAACCTCGAAAAAAGAATTCTCTCTCGAAGACATAGATAGTAAGATCAAAAATAAAACCGATATAGATTATCTGACAAATCTTTCTTATTTGCCAAAGAAGACTGAAGGCATCACTTTTACACTCGAAAAATAGGATGGAGATTATGAAAAAACTGATTTTTATTACTTTAGCACTGCTTTGCCTGTCACAGGCTTTTGCTGCAACAGAAGAGAATACAAGCGGTGTAGACAGATATGCAATTTATATCGGCTCAAATAAGGGTGGAAAAGGACGCGAGCAGCTTTTGTATGCCGGCAGCGATGCCATGAACTTTAAAAAGGCAATGTCAGAAATTGGCGGTGTTTCAGAAGAAAACAGTTATGTTCTGATTGACCCGAGCAAAGAAGCAATCGACGAAACCTTAAACAAAATCTCACGCAAGATTACTACAAGCCAGACTAATGCAAAGCGTTCTGAGTTCATTTTCTATTACTCAGGCCACTCAGATGAAAGCTCACTTCTGCTTGGAGATATTCCATACGATTATTCTTCTCTCAAGGCCGCTATCACAGATGTACCAAGTGATATTCACGTTGTAATTCTTGATTCCTGCTACTCTGGAAACTTTATCCGTACCAAGGGTGGTCAGAAGCGTAAGCCATTTTTGATTGATGATTCATCTGTCGTTACCGGACATGCTTATCTTTCATCAAGCTCTACAAACGAATATTCTCAGGAATCAGATGAAATTGAATCTTCATATTTCACCAACGCAATGATTACCGGTTTACGCGGAGCAGCAGATGCTTCAGGCGATAATAAGGTAACCCTGAACGAGCTTTACTCTTATGCCTTTAATGATACTCTTTCAAAAACCGAAGACAGTAAAGCAGGTCCTCAGCATCCAAATTACAATATTACACTTGTAGGTTCCGGCGACCTGGTGCTTTCCGATATTTCTAATGGTGAAGCAATGCTTTCTCTTTCAAAGGATGCAAAGGGCAAGTTTATTCTGCGCGATGAAAACGGAAAACTGATTTCTGAAATCAACAAGGTTGCGGGCCAGCCGATTTTTATGGCACTGCCTGCCGGCCAGTATTCTGCAGTAATTATTGATGAGTATTCTACAAAGCAGGGTTACTTCCTTCTCGAAAAAGATCAGATTTACGTACTCGACCAGAACTCTCTTTCTTCAATCAAACGCAAGACAAACAGAGTTCGCGGTAGTACAGAAGAAGAGGATGACATTCTTCCGATTGATGATCTTGAAGAAAATACAGGAGCAAGAGGTTCCCGCCGCCGCTACGATATAGACGACGATTCAGATCTCCCGGAGCTTGATGAGTCAGAGATTACTATAATTCATCCAGCTGAAGACGAGGAAAACCCTTTTGCCGAAGCCTTTGATCCGGACACAATGAATGTATTCCATTTGTCTGCTGTTCCTGGTGTAACACTGGCTGGCTTCGGTGGAGAATCTTCCCTCTTCTCGGTTGGTCTTGTAGGTGCTTATGATAAGAATGTTTACGCACTTCAGTATTCAACCTTTATGAATATTGCTTCTAACAGCATAAACGGTGTTCAGACTTCGGGCCTCTTTAATATTGGGGGCCAGGTAAACGGAGCTCAGGTAACAGGCCTCTTCAATACTGCAGGAAACGTTAATGGCGGCCAGGTTTCTGGTCTCTTCAATGTTGGTAAAAATGTGAACGGAGCTCAAGTTTCAGGCCTCTTCAATGTTGCCCAGAAGGTAAACGGTATTCAGGCAACCGGTCTCTTTAATTATGCAAAAGAAGTAAAGGGTGCACAGTTTGGTGTTATCAACTATGCTGAAACAAGCGATGGTATTGCGATTGGTGTAATCAACATCATCAAAGACGGTATGCACCACATAGGTTTTACCTGGGATACTAACGATATGTTTGATATGTTCTTCCAGTCTGGTACAAAGCATCTCTTCATCACTCTGGGAACTGCAATGGACCGCGATGACTTCTTTAAGAAAGACAGAGATACAGAACATTTAACCTCTATCTTCTACGGCGGCTTTGGTACTGAGTTCAGATTCGGCTTCTCAAGTCTTGATCTTGAGTTCCTTGGAAAATTTGTCTACAACTCAAGTGCAATGCCAAAGACAGAAGAAGAGGCTAAGAAGTTCAATGCTGCGGAATACTACATTCCATCCTTCCGCCTCACCTTTAATCCTCTTAGCCTCAACCATATTGATTTGAGTGTAGGTGCAAGCTTCGACATCCGCAATCACGGAAGTAACGACAAAGCCTTTGCTTATACCCACCACCGCTTCGCCGCCGACGATGACGATGATTCCACAATTTACCCGGCCCTCTTCCTCGGATTTAAGATTAAATAGCCTAAAATCGAAGAAACGTTAAAAAAAGACCTGCGGCAGCAGGTCTTTTTAGTTTCATCGAAAGTATGGCTCAGAGGCAGGCTGTGCCTGCCGACTGTATTACTTTGACAATAAATTATTGAGACTTCTTACAAACTCAGCAGGTTCTTTTACTTCCATGCCGGCGATCATGAGGGCCTGGGTGAAGAGAACTTCTGAGACGTCGGCGATTACTGCTTCGTCGTCGGTGTCCTTGAGGCGGGCAACGATAGGGTGGTCGCCGTTTACCTCGAGGATTGGCTTGAGATCTGGACCAGCCTGACCCATTGCCTTCATCATCTGAATCATCTGATAGCTTGGGTCATTTTCATCTACAACGATACAAGATGGGTTTTCGCCGCTCAAAGTCTTGCTGAGTTTTACCTCTTTTACCTTGTCGCCGAGAGCCTTCTTAATCTTTTCAACTACAGGCTTGAAGGCTTCTTCCTTCTTTTTAGCTTCTTCCTTGTCGCCGCCGAGGTCTTCGTCGCTGCCAGAGCGGTTTACAGCCTTGAGTTCGAATTCGTTCTTATATTTGCCGAAGCCCGGAATTACGATGTCGTCGATATCATCATCCATGATAAGAACTTCGAAGCCCTTGTCTGTGTAGGCTTTTACGAGTGGGTTCGCACGGAGGTTCTTTTCGTCTGAACCGCTGATGTAGAAGATTGCCTTCTGATCTGTCTTCATACGCTGAACATAATCTGCAAAACTTGTGTAGTTTCCGTCGCCTGTACCAGATGCGTCTGTAGACTTAAAGCGAACAATTTCTGCAATTTCGTCGCGGTTTGCGTAATCGCTGTAGAGACCTTCCTTCATTGGGCGGTTGAAGTTCTTTACGAACTTCTCCCACTTTTCAATGGCTTTTTTATCGTCATCACTTCGCTTGTCTGCTTCAACCTTCTTTGCCTTGTCTGCAGCCTCGCCCATCTTCTTAAACTCGCTCAAAAGCTTCTTTACGCTTGAAGATTTGATGTTGTCGAGGATGCGGTTCTGCTGAAGGATTTCGCGGCTTACGTTGAGTGGCAAGTCTTCGCTATCAATAATACCACGTACAAAGCGGAGGTAGCTTGGCAGGAGCTCGCGGTCATCATCAGTGATGAATACGCGCTTTACGTACAATTTCAAGCCGCTCTTATAATCTGCCTGGTACATATCAAAAGGAGCTGTCTGTGGAACAAAGAAGAGAGTTGTATATTCCTGGGTACCTTCTGCGTGTGTGTGAACATAATGAAGTGGATCCTGACCGTCGTGACCGAAGGTCTTGTAGAACTCATTGTAATCTTCTTCCTTAAGTTCGCTCTTTGCACGCTTCCAGAGAGCTGATGCTGAGTTTACCTGGTCAATCTTGCTCTCGCTGCCAGTTTCTTTTCCCTTGTCATCATATTTTTTCTGCTCGTAGTGAAGATAGATTGGGAAAGCGATATGGTCTGAATATTTCTTAATGAGCTCTTCAATCTTCCATCTTGAAGCAAACTCCTTGCTGTCGTCATTCAAGTGCATTTCGATTGCAGAACCTGTAAGCTCTGGCTTATCAAAACCATATTTTTTAGCAGCAGCAGAATCAGCTGCAACTTCTTCAATTTCATAAGAGTTTGTACCGTCAGAAGACCAGTGCCAGATTTTTCCGTCGCCTGCAGCCTTGCGGGTATAAACATCAATCTTTTTAGCAGCCATGAAAGCAGAATAGAAACCTACACCGAACTGACCGATAAGAGCCGAGTCCTTAGATGCCTCTGCAGTAAGCTGCTCCATAAATGCCTTAGTTCCTGAGCGGGCAATTGTACCGAGGTTGTTAGTCAAATCCTCGTCTGTCATACCGATACCAGAATCCTGAACGGTAAGAGTACTTTCTTTCTCGTCAAAAGTGATGTCGATTCTTGGCTCGAACTTAATGTTCTTGAAAGCCTCATCAGATACTGTAAGATACTTTAATTTATCCAGCGCATCAGAACCGTTAGAAACGATTTCGCGGAGGAAAATGTCTTTATTAGAATAAAGTGAATGAATGATAAGTTTGAGAAGCTGATTTACTTCTGTCTGGAATTCGTATTTTGCCATAAAAAAACTCCTTTTGTATTAACTTTAAAGATAATAAAATTTAAGGTAAAAGGGCAAATTTTTTTTTGTGGAAGAAGTTCCCGAATATTTGCTATAATATTACAGGTGAATTATATGACTTACGGATTAATAAGGACTGCCTGTGTCAGTCCAAGACTTAAGGTTGCTGATTGTATTTTTAATGCCGAACAGATTGTTGAGGCCGCAAAAGCTGTTGCTCAGAAGGGTGCCTCTATTATTGTATTCCCGGAGCTTTCGATAACAGGCTATACCTGCGGCGATTTATTCTTCCAGCAGGCCCTGCTTAAAGCTGCCGAAGACCAGCTTGCGTCTATCATAAAAGAAACTGCAAAGCTTAATTCCCTGATTTTTGTTGGACTTCCCCTTGCCCGCACCGAAGGAATTTACAACACCGCTGCCGCCATTTACAAAGGCCGCCTCCTTGCCCTTTACGCAAAATCTTATCTGCCTAATTACGGCGAGTTTTATGAACGCCGCCAGTTCACTCCATTTCAGAATAATATGGAAACCCAGCTTATAGATTTTGCCGGTTTTGAAGATGTACTTTTTGGAACCGATATTCTGATTCAGGACCAAAAAATTCCTTCACTTACAGTTGCCTGCGAAATCTGCGAAGACCTCTGGGTACCAGTACCGCCTTCAAGCCGCCACGTCCTTGCCGGGGCAACCGTGATTGCAAATCTTTCGGCCGGAAACGAAATTATCGGAAAGGCAGAATACCGCCGCAGCCTTGTAAAATCTCAGTCTGCCCGCTCAATCTGCGCTTACCTTTATTCAAATGCCGGAATGGACGAATCTACCCAGGACATGGTTTTTGCCGGTCATAATCTGATTGTTGAAAACGGAACTCTCCTTGCAGAATCAGCCCTCTTTTCTAATGAAACTATTTTTGCTGATATTGATTTAGAACGTCTCTGCCAGGAACGCCGACGTACAACAAGCTTCGGCTATTCAGCAAATAATGCGCCTTTTGATTCAGACTACACTACCCTTTACATTGAGCTGGACAGCACAAACTCAAACTTTACCCGCAGCATCGACGCACATCCTTTTGTTCCTAACGACACAGAAAAAAGAAGTCAGCGCTGTCTGGAAGTTATTACCCTGCAGTATCAGGGTCTTGCAAAACGCCTGCGCCATATCAACTGCCAGTCTGCGGTAATCGGACTTTCGGGAGGACTCGATTCAACTCTTGCCCTTCTCATTACCTGCCGCGCCTTTGACAGCGTAGGAATTGCCCGCGAAAAAATCACCGCAATCACAATGCCTTGTTTTGGCACTACAGACCGCACCTACAACAATGCCTGCGCCCTCGCAAAAGAATGCGGCGTAACACTCAAGGAGGTGCGCATTGCAGATTCTGTCCGCCAGCATTTTAAGGACATTGGCCAGGACGAAGCTCTTCACGATGTAACATATGAAAACGGCCAGGCCCGTGAACGCACTCAGGTGCTCATGGACTACGCAAATAAAACCAACGGAATAGTAATTGGAACAGGAGACCTTTCGGAACTGGCCCTTGGCTGGTGTACTTACAACGGCGACCACATGTCCATGTACGGAGTTAATTCTTCAATTCCAAAAACTCTTGTTCGCTATCTTGTTCAGTGGTTTGCAGATGAAAAGGATTCGGCCGTACTTCGCGATATTCTGGACACTCCGGTTTCTCCAGAGCTCCTGCCTCCAGCCGAGGGAAAGATTTCTCAGGTAACAGAAGATTTAGTAGGCCCTTACGAGCTCCACGACTTCTTCCTTTATTATCTTTTAAGATTTGGATTTTCGCCGGCAAAGATTTACTTCCTTGCCCAGCATTCAGAACTCAATAAAATCTACGGTAAAGACCTTATCTTAAAATGGCTTAAGACCTTCTACCGCAGATTCTTTAGCCAGCAGTTCAAACGCAGCTGCATGCCAGACGGTGCAAAGGTGGGAACCATTAATCTTTCTCCTCGCGGAGACTGGCGTATGCCAAGTGATGCAATGGTTTCCGTCTGGATGCAGGAAGTTGACTCACTGTAATTTGTAATTATTCAGCAAACATTGCAGCAATCTTATCTTTATAAAGGTCGTTGATGCGGAAGCGCATGATTTCCTGCTTAGCAGAAAGTTCAACGCCAACTTCAAACGGCTTTGTGATAAGAGAGAATTTTGCGATTCGCTCGAACATCTTGAAGCCGTTCTTTGCAGAAACAAGGTTTGCAATTTCTGTTTCGTAAAGCTTCTGAATAACTTCAGATTCAAGAAGGTTTTCGTAAGTATCGTACTGAATACCATTGAAAGAAGCGTAGTTCTTTACTTCCTCTTCATCAACCAGAATCAGAGCCGCAAGATAACGCTGGTCCTGACCAACAACTACAGCCTGTTTAATAAAGCGTGATTCAGAAAGCTTTGTTTCAATTGGAAGAGGCTCAAGGTTTTCACCGCCGCGAAGAACGATTGTATCCTTAATACGGCCCTTAATACAAAGCTCGTTATGAATTGTCATGATTGCGAGGTCACCGGTATCAAGCCAACCGTCTTCGCTCAAAACCTTTGCAGTCAAATCAGGGCGCTTGTAGTAACCCTTCATAACTGTAGGCCCCTTAATCTGAAGAACACCTTCTTTACAGCGGCCAAGAACAAAACCGTCCTGTGGGTCTACAATGCGGGCTTCTACACCACGAATTGGAGAACCGATAGTTCTGAAAATTGGATCTGCCATTGGACGAACGGCAACGATTGGCGCTGTTTCTGTAAGACCATAACCTTCTACAAGCTGAACACCGATTGCCCAGAAGAACTCGTCGATAAACTTAGGGAAGGCACCGCCGCCCGCAACACCGGCACGGAAGTTAGTTCCCAGCATAGCCTTGATTTTTCTGAATACTAAAAGATTTCCAAGACCATAAAGAGGCCAGAGGAGAATCCATGGAATGAAACAGAGAATCCACCAGAATACTGTGTAATAGCGTGTGTAGCAGGCGTTCTTGTTGAACATAAGACGGGACATAGCCTTTTGTGCCTTTGCAACCTTAACAAAGAAGTTAAACATTGCAAGCACAATACCGCCTGTCTTACGCATCTTCTTTGTAATTCCGTCGTAAACTGCCTCGAATACACGAGGAACAGCAGGAAGAATATGTGGATTAAGTGTCTTAAAGTCTGCAAGAAGAATAGAACCAACCGGCTTAGAATAACAGAGGACAGCACCCTGAATAAGCATAACGTATTCAACTTCGCGTTCAAAAACGTGCCATACAGGAAGTACGCTCAAAGCTCGATCACCAGGATTCAGGAAGATTCGCTCTGGAATTTCATCAAGCTGGGCAAGGAAGTTGTGGTGAGTAAGCATTACACCCTTTGGAGTTCCTGTTGTTCCAGAAGTAAAGATGATTGTAGCAAGGTCATCGCCCTTACCCTTTTCAAGCTCTTCTTCTACCTTTCCTTTGTTTTCGATACGCCATTTCTGGCCTACCTTCATAAGCTCTTCGTAAAACAAAACTTCTACACCTGCAGCCTTTGCTGCATCGAGGTTTTCCTGCTTTACTTCACTTTCAATAGAAATGATTGTTTTGAGGTCTGGAAGCTTATCTTTGAGTGAAACAATTTTTGCTACCTGCGAATTGTTTTCAACAACACAGTATTTTGCTTCTGTAATAGAAAGGATTTTTTCAAGATCATTAGGAGTAGCGTCACAACCACGAGGAACATCTACCGCACCAATGTTCATAATTCCTAAATCAACATTAAGCCACTCTGCACGGTTATCTGAAATAAGACCAATAGGGTCGCCGCGTTTAATTCCAAGACTAAGAAGGGCTGCACCAAAATCAAGACCATACTGATAAAGCTCGCGGTAAAGAACAGGCTCAAACTGTCCGTTCTTAAGGCGCTTCATCTGGGCATTAA
>JAEEGJ010026330.1_pt1 | contig 11801 bp, 10 predicted proteins | sample 8958761 | NCBI WGS metagenome assembly JAEEGJ01 (sample SAMN16246546, study PRJNA631951) | gut metagenome | biome: gut microbiome; feature: rumen; material: RS-attached | host: Bos | place: Iran: Karaj | collected 2018-10
ACAAGTTCACGAGAGCATCTTATAAACTGTAATCAGTTATTCAGCCTTTGGCGAGTAAATAATGAAGCCCAGGTAGTCTTTAATAATTTGGGCAACTTCTTTCGGTGCATCGTATTGAACATTATGGCCGCAGCCTTCTATCAGATCGTGTTCTCCGCCGGATACATTTGCATAAAGCACCATGTCTTCATATGCGCAGTTACAGTCGCATTTGCCCGAAATATAGTAAGTAGGAATCGACAGAAATTCATGGAAAACCGAAAGGTCACTTACGTCAACCGTCATCATATAATCAACAAGGCTTTTCTGATACTTCATGAATGCATCTAAGCTAGTCATTTTCGAATACCAGATCAAATCCTCACTCGAAAGCCTCGGAGAAGTTATGGCCATAAAGATAACGTTGCGTTCACGCTTGTTTTTGTAGAATTTTGATGCTTCGGTTGCAACCTTAGAATAATTCTCAATATTCTTGTCTTTCTTGTAATTCTCATATGCCGCGGTAATCGCAGTAATGTCATCCTCTTCTCTGGACTTCCATAAAGCATCCTTATATGCGGCTTCTGCGGAAGTATCAGCATTAACGAATTGGCCGAGACCTATGTACACCTGAATCTTCTCTGAATGATTATAGGCATATACAGTACCTAAAACCGTTCCGTAGGAGTGTCCCATTATCGAGATCTTCTCTTTGCCGAACCTTTGAATCAGATAATCGACAAGAACGTTCAGATCATCTAAGGCCTGGTCGAAACTGACAGTCTTGTTTTCCTTGTCGTCGTTCATGACATAGGTTCGTCCGCAGCCGCGCTGATCCCAGCAAACGACGGTGTACTCATCGATCATTTCGTTAGTAAAGTTATATGCAAAGAAGCTGTCAGGACTTCCCGGACCGCCATGAAGATAAAGGACCAATGGTGCGTTCTTATCACGTCCCCTGATCGTGATGAATTGCTTTTGTCCGTTGATATCGATATAAGATTCCTCGTCGATACCTTTGCTTGTATCGATCACGCACTTATAGTAATTGACGTTGCGGAAAGCAATGATAACGCTGAGGAATAACAAAACAAGAACAACCGGGATCAGGACTATCGTCTTGACAGCCAGGCGGACCTTGCTCTTCTTTACGCGAGGAACCACTTCGTTTCTGTGTGCCAGATGAATGCCGATATGTCCTATTCCGAGAATTACTGAAGTAACAATTATCACTATGTTGCACGCGTAGATTCCAAGACACAGCAAGGCAAAAACCGGCAGGCTCGCACCGGCCACAGGGAATCCCGCAAACGATGAATACATGTCAGCCATCTTCTTCCCGCTCTTGAAATAGCGGTTCCAATAGCACTCGTACAAGATCATGAGGACCAATGCAATGATCAGCCAGCCAAGCCAAATGGAACGGGGCCTGACATTACATCCGGAGAAAGCAACGATAGAACAGGCGAGCACCTCGCCTATGCGTTCAAAGATCAAAAGGATCTTGTTCTCTTTCTTGCTGTACTTATCGTAGTCTTCCGGCTTGTTCTTGGTCCAAATGATATTCGGAACAAATAGCATGGCCAGAAAGATCACACCCACATACGAAAAACCGAAAACCATGCAATCCCCTCACTTAACCGATATGCCATACCTCAGGCATCTTGCCCTTACACCGTTCAGATTAGCATCAGGTCAACAGGGATAACAGAGGACAAATTCTTTAAGTTTTACCGATAAAGTATTGTTTGATCAGAATCCCAGACTGTCGTTTACAAGGATGACGCTTATCCTTCCCTTGTGTCTCGAGAAACGTGTAATGAGTATCTGACAGCAGATCGTATCGGGAGATTTGCAGTTAAAACATGTTCCCTTGCGCGCACAAGGAGTATCAAGACCGAAACGCTGCACATTTGCAGGCGCCGCGACATTTCTCGCGCGCTTCATGGCTGAATCGACGTCATTACAGACTTTATTCATTCCGACAATGAAAAGAACATGTTTGGGGCCCTGCGCAATGGCGGAGACTCTGTTTGCATTGCCGTCAATGTTAACGATGACACCGTCATCAGTCATGGCGTTTACGCTGGACAGGAAGAAATCGGCATTGTAAGCCATGAGCATAGCCTGTCTCTTGTCTTCATATGCATCGCGGTCAATAAATACATAGTTGCCGGCCTTAAGTGCCTGCGACAGGCCGATCTCATGAACGCTCATTCCTCCGCCCATAGATATCGAACTGCCTTCAGGGATCAGATCGAGCGCGATCCTGAGCGCCTCCTCTTTGCTTGCGGCGTAATAGCCCTCCATGTTGCGTGACTGAAGTCCGGTAATTGTCTTTTTGGCCAAGAGTTCATTTCTCTTAAACATGTTAGCGTCCATGATCTGTCCTCCTCTCAGGATAAAAGCGTTGCTGTCTAATCAGATTATACTTTATTTCTTCGCGTCCTCAGGCAGTACCAATCCAAGTGATTTACAGAAAGTATCAAGAGTCTTGCGGTCATCGTTTTGTGAGATCGATGCGAAAAGCAAGATTACCGTTCTGCCTTTTATGTATGCGCAATCAAAGTCCTCACGACCTTCATTTTCCGGAGATTTAAAGTATGCAAGCGTATATTCGTATCCGCTTTTGTTTCCGGAATAGCAGACTGTGTCGTCGTCTTTGAAAAAATCAGCCCAATGTTTATACAGCATTTTGGCTGAATCATCGCTTACCGAACGGAACAAGGCCAGACCAAAACCGCTGTTATCATTTTCGCAGCAGACTAATTCTTCCAATCCGGGAACATCCGTGGTATCAGTTTGGAAATATTTGGCATAAATTGCATTGGCCGTATCACTGTTCTCTGAAACATAATAAGCAGGAGACCGGTCGCTTTCGAGATCATATTCGTCAATAATACGGAAAGTTCCTCCGGACATGCGTCTTTCAAACTCAGCCGTCGAGAGCGCATTCATTCCGCATTTTTTTGCCGCGTCAACAACAGATTTGGTCTTGAATTCACCCGAACAACCCGTTAAACATGTGAGTGCGAAAACAATTACCAATAAAAGTGTTATAGGCTTTCTTCCCATATCAGCGATCCCCCTTTCGATCCCGATCAGATACAAGTTCTGATTATATTTTCACCGGCATTAAAGTGGTTCTTTACCTGTCTGATAACCTTTTTATATGATTCTTCCGGTGTTTTCTTATAGCTTTGGGTAACGTATTTATATCCCCACAGATATTCGGGAAGAGTATAGATGGCAACTGCCCAGCCGTATTCTTCCCCCTTCTTGTTCAGCCTTGGTCTGAAATCCTTCACGGTAAGATAAGATTCCATCTGGAGTTTGGCGCATGTCCCTTCAAAGCCCTTCTCGCCGCCCTTGCCAAAGCCCGCTTTCTCTTTGACCTCGTTGGAATATAGCGCTACCTTCTTAGTTGCATCCCATATCTCGCCTTCTTTAGGCCAGAACAGATCCATTATGAGCTTTTCTTTGCGGCCGGCCTTGCCGTCTTCATAGCGCGAATCGAAGTCATAGCCTTCTCTTCTGTAGTTGGCAAACTCGGGGAACCACTTTTTCGAGACATAGCCGGCCTTGTTATGGAAAAACTTGCCATAAGCAACTTCTCCCGTTCTGGCAATGACGGCTCGCCATTCCCACGGATCAACATCGGGATCGCCGCACCACCAGTATGAAGGATCGGTCATATTCTCAACCGAGAATCCCGGAACTTCATTTGCAAACAACGGAAGAAAGCCTACTTCATTGATCACATCAAGAAGTTCATCTGCCGAATGAACACAAGCCGGATCTTTCCAGTCAACTCCCTGCATTATCCATTGGCCGTTGATTACTTCCATCGTCTTACTTCCTTTTGTTCTCCGTAACTGTCTAAGATCTTCTCAATCTTCTCAAGTTCCGTCTGTCCGTAAATATATCCGCTGTAGATCCGCGTTTCACTGCCGTCAAGATCATAAGAATAAAAAGCCCACATACAGCCGTCACTGGTAGTCGAATAATCCATGTCATAGCGTGATTTCTTGCCCTCATAGTCTTCTACCAGGAATCTTATCTCTTCAAAATCCATTATGTTGAACTTCTTGACAGTTTTAGTCTCAGGGCTGATGGAGTATTGTCTGATGATCTCAAGGTCGCCGTTGTAATGAATCACATACTGGGTGTGCTTCCAGTAATCTTTTCCCCAATTGTAAGGCCCCTCGTTCTCGCAGTTAATAACAAACGCAACCTTATCCGAGTTCCCGTATCTGCTGTAATCCGTGGGGTCAACGTTCTCTATAGCTGCAACCGTGTCAGTAGCTTTCCGTTCTGCATTTTTAATTCTGCGGAATGACAAATATGCGATCAGAGTAAGACATAAATACATTAAAACAAGACCGCCGCCTACACTAAGGCAGACAATAAGGACTATCTTACCCGGCTTATTTTTCTGCGCCATTTATCTCTCCGCACTTGTATAACAAAAAGCAAGACCTGCCGGGAATTTCCCAGACAGGTCTATTATAACATCACAGATCAAACTGTCTTAAGATATCAGCCGAACATTTTCTCGTACTTATCCGCAGGGGCGCCTGAAATGCTGCTGGCCGTAATGACTGTCATCAGAGAATCGTCCAGTTTTCTTACGTAAAGATACACAGGTTGTGCGTCTACGGTAAACGATATCTTAACGTATTCTTTGCCGCTTAAAGTCACTTTGCTCTGTTCACCAAAAGCAGCTTTTAGTCCGATTTGTTTCAATTCGGCCACCGTGAACTCTTTAAAGTCTTGGATATACTTTTCTTCAGTATAATCCGGATCATCAGGCACGGCTTTCTTCGTATTGATGAACTCTATCTTGATGTATTCGTTCTTTCCGGAAAAGTAACTTTCATTGTTGGTTGCCATTGCAAACGCGCGTTGCCTATCGCTTGTGGCATACTCAACTGCTTCACGATTGACTCCGCCGTCGTCTTCAGCTTCCTGATATTCGTAATCTGTTGGTACCTGCAGCTTGATTCCCGCATATTCGTTAACATACCTGCCGTCTTTTGTATATACACCCCTGGTGTAGTTTGTGCCCTCCATCGGATTAGCAATCGGATCTTTGGGCGTGGGAATATCCTTAATCGCTGCAGGCTCCTTACGGGGCGTGAAGCCTTCAGGATAAGTAAGACCATAACCGGTCTTAAAGAGCTGATCGTCAGTACCGATCTTTCTTGTAGCGTTATACCAAGGCTCGGGGAGCTTGCCTGAGAAATTGGCACAACCGCAAAGAACGTCTGATATGCCCTTTCCTTCAGAACCGGGAAGATAGCACATAACGACGCTGTCCCAGCTGCTCATATCGGAATTACTTATCGCCAGTTGTCTTCCTGCGATAATGCATGTGACAATTGGCTTTTTAAGCATTCTCGCGTCATCAATGGCTTGAGTGTTGTACATTCCCGTACCGATACCGCGCAGATCGATATCATAAAGATCTCCATACCACTCCGCATATGCATTTTCACCTACGCAAAGCAATACAACATCGGCTTTTTCCGCTTCCTTAGGATCAGTTATGACTTCGATCCCGTAATCTGCTGCATATCTTTCGAATGCTTCCTGGATAGTTGTAACGCCGACTATATCTGATGTATGGCTCTGGTTCCATCCCATTGTCCACCCGCCGCACTGTGCACGCGTGTTGTTGGCATTAGGTCCTGTTATATAAACCTTCGTTCCCCGCTTAAAAGGCAGTGTATTGTTATCGTTCTTGAGAAGAACAAGGCTCTTTTCGACCAGTTTCTCAGCAATTGCTCTGTATTCCATTGAGCCAGGTTCTTTCTGGACTGTCGTCAGCTTCTCACAGAGAGGGTCATCAAATAAACCGATATCCTTCTTGAGCTTTATTACTCTAGTGGCAGCTTCGTTAATGCGTGCTTCGGTGATCTTTCCTTCCTGAACAGCCTTTATGATTATTTGTCTTACTTCATCGTACTTGAGACCTTCCATGAGAAGATCAATGCCGCAGTTGATTGCGGAGATTACCTGTTCCTCAAACGTCTTGGGTGAAGTATTCTGAATAGCCATACTGTCGCTCATGATGAGGCCTTTGAATCCCATCTCAGTTCTAAGCTTACCGATATATTCAGCATTCTCATGCATCTTCTTCCCGTTAAGCGAAGAATAGCTGACCATGATAGCCTGAACTCCGGCGTCGATCTGCGCCTGATAAACTTTCAGGAGCTCTTTTATCTCGGCTTCAGAGAGCTGCGCGTCTCCGCGGTCAATGATGCGCGCAAAATCAGATCTCTCGCCGGTCTCATATTTGACATTGCCATCGCCGAAGTAATGCTTAGCAGTAGCAACCACGCCGCCGTCGATCAAGCCTTTTGTGTATGCCGTGCTGAGTTTTTTAATCTGCTCGAGATCAGATCCGTAACACTCGTAATTCCTTCCCCATCTCGGATCATTGGACTGCGCTACGCAGGGATAAAGATTCCAGAGCATGTGGCACATACGTGATTCATCTGCAGTGATCTTTCCGACCTGGTAAGCAAGTTCTTCATCGTTAGCAGCGCCAAGGCCTATGTTATGAGGAAAGAAAACTCCGTCAACACAGTAACCGACTCCGTGCACGTCGTCTTGAGCAACTATGTAAGGAATACCGGCTTCTGACTCGATCGCTTCTTTCTGGAATTGATCCAGAGTCTTACGCCATTCTTCAGCCGTCAGCATTCCTTCATCGCCGTAGATACTGCCGTAACAATGCGTCGCCATTGGCTTGGACTCATCAGCCTGAGTCTTATACAGAATGGGCTGGACAAGCTGTGCGGCTTTCTGTTCAAGCGTTAATGTACTTACGATCTCCTCGGGAGTCATCGTAGCGTACCACTGATACTTATACTGGTATTTGCCCTTTGGGAATTTCTTTGTTCCGCCGGGTATCAATGAGCAGCCGGCAGTCGTAAAAAGCATTACTGCAAGCATGATTTTGGTGATGGCTTTCTTCATAAAGGCATAGTCCCCCTTAGCAATATGAATTTTTAAGGATTATTTCCAGGAATTTACGGCTTTTATCGTTTCTTCTGCCGTTTGTCTCGCGTAATCATCATCGAAAGTAATTCCGTAACTGTTACCATCTAAGATGACCATTTTTCCGTACGGCAAATTGTCCACCGCTTTCTCAGCGGGCCTCGTACTCGGAAGAAGCGTACCCCAGATAACAGTAACGGGTATTTTACAATCCTTCATTGAATCATAAGAATTAACGGTCAGTCTCGGTTCTTCAGAGAATGTATATTCACCGAGTTCAGGCTCAACCAGGATCACGCCTTTGACATCATTCTGCCTGTCGGTCCCCGCATAAGATGCAACGGTTCCGCCGGCATGATGTCCCCACAGATATACTTTCTTGACATTTACATCAGGAACGAACTGCAGTTCATCCAATACCGCATAGAGGTCTAGCACATATTCAAATGTGAGGTTGCCGTAATGATTCGGCGAATAGTATTCATCAATCGGGGTATTCGTATCGAAAAGAACGACAGCCAACCCATTCTTGTTAAAGTAATCAGCCATCTTCTCATATCCGGTATCGATCGCATTACTCTGACTGTCAATAGCTTTGCATATAACGATAGTCTTGAATGGTCCGTCGCCCTCTGGAAGCTTGATCTTTCCGTTAATGGTCTTGCCGTTACGGTTGAAAAGGATCTCCTTCTCTGTATCGGATAAAGCCTTGATTTCAGGCCTTCTCGCAGTGAAATTAAACGGTGCGTTTCTCTGAACGGAAACATCACCTGTAAACAGTTCGTCTGCCGACAGAGTCTTGGAATTAAGTCCGAGTGTTGCTGCAACAAACAAGAGTGCTGCAACTATAAGCACACTTGTAAACTTAGTTCCCTTCTTATAACTGATGATATTCTTTACTCTGTGTGTGACTTCAACCTTACAGAATCTGGAATTGCTGAATCCGAGCGGAGTTACAAGGTACTTTCTGTTGTTGCTCATCTTTGCATAATTGACGATTGAGATCGCATATGCCTGCTTAAGATCGGACGTCATTTTCGATACCGTCGACTCATCGCAGCTCATTTCGATATCCTGCTCGAAAAGCGCAAATGAAATCCATACGAAAGGATTGAACCAGTGAACCGTAACAATTAGCGTGCCAATCAGCTTTCCTATCCAGTCACCATGTCTGATATGGTTCTTTTCGTGCATGAGAATGTATTCTCTCTCGTTGTTATCGAGTACTTCCGGAAGATATATCTTCGGAACAAAAAGACCGAATACGAACGGAGATTTTACCTTATCTGATTCATATACGTTTTTATCGATCCTGAGAGCATTCTTAAGCTTTATCTTAAGCAGGACAAAACGGATGACGGTATACAAAGCAATAGCCGCAAAACCAATAAACCAAACGATTGCCAGTATTACTTTCACATCAGGGATAGCTCTTACATGCTCATTATGAACGGCAGTTACATTTACTTCGTGATGTTCACCGGAAGTCTCGTGAACAGCTGCAACACTATTTGTTTTCTCTGAAGCAGCATTGTCAATTGAAGCATCGACATTTGTTTCTTCAAACACCCTTGCTTCCTGTATCTGCGTGGTAATGGCATCGGTATGCAAAGGAATGTAATTAAATATGCTGATAACAGATTGAATATTAATGGGAAGAAGCAGCCTTACAGCTACAACTGCCCAAAGGATCATGATGAATCTCTTTGACCTTTTGCGAAGGAGAAAACTGAACAGGATAGTAGCAAGGACTACTACGCTGCCAACAATCGACATCTCAAGCACTTTCAGGAAAAGATCCGTCACTTCTTATCATCCTCCGTATGAGCTTTGATGAGATTGATCAAAGCATCAGCTTCCTCATCGCTCAATGTTTTCTTATTGCCCAGGAATGACGCTACAAACATAGGAAGAGATCCTGAAAAACTCTCTTCAACTATCTGATTGCTCTCGGATATCAATACGTCTTCTTTTGGAATAAGGACTGAAACCACAGAATCCTCGTTTTTGACAAAGCCCTTGGCTATCAGCTTTCTCAACACGGTATATGTGGTCGACTTGTTCCAATTGTTTATCTCGCTCGCCAGTTTTACAAGCTTACCGGACTCGACAGGCGCTTCCTGCCATATGATCTCCATAAGCCTTTTCTCTGCTTCAAATAGCACCAACTCTTGCATTGATATCACCTCAACAAAAATGGTTTATCGGAATAAACCTATTGAAAGTTTATCCCGATAAACCAATGTTGTCAAGTTATATTTCCAATGCTCAGCTTAACAAGTCTTTATTTATTTGTTTTTCCGTATCAGGATCTCTCAGCTGATTCGAAAACTTTGTACTGCAGAACTGCCATGAATGCGAGAACGCCGGCGAAGATGAAATCCATCATTACCTTGGGTGATGTCATTGCTGCTTCCTCGAATGCCATTGCGTAAACTCCTAAGAGTGCGAGAATACCTGCTACTGTGAAAGCGATAACGAATACGAATGATTTGCCGTCCATTTTTTGTTCCTCCTGTTGTGTGTTTGTTTTTGTGTTTGTTTTTGTTTGATGGCTTCATTATTGCAACTAACAGGAGGCCTAACCATCAGCAATGCAAGGGCTTTCTGGTGATTAAGCAACAGAATATCCCTTCCCTGTCGATTATCCGTAAAAAAGTTTGCGCCGGAAAATAAAAAAGGCTCCGGATTGCTCCGGAGCCCTGCTGATTATCGATTGATTTACAGAGTTTCAAGTCTCTTGCAGGCTTCTGCCGTACCTTCTGCAGAACCGAAAGCCGTGAGCCTGAAGAATCCGCTGCCCGCTTCACCGAATCCTTCGCCCGGTGTTCCTACTATGCAGTACTTGTTAAGGAGCAAGTCAAAGAACTCCCAGCCGCCCATGTTATTGGGGCACTTGAGCCAGATGTAAGGAGAATTTACGCCGCCCGTAAAGAAGATGTTCTTGGACTTCAACAGTTCAGCGAGCATCGTCGCATTCTTTCTGTAGTACTCGATGTTCTCCATGCATGCCTTGACTCCGTCAGGCGTAAGGACTGCCTCGGCAGCACGCTGTACAGGATAAGAAACGCCGTTGAACTTGGTCGCCTGTCTTCTTGCCCAGAGAGCGGCGATCTTTGTGCCGTTTGCTTCAAGGCCTTCGGGAACGACTGTCCATCCGCATCTTGTTCCGGTAAATCCTGCGAACTTGGAGAAGGATGATACTTCGATTGCACATGTCTCAGCACCTTCGATCTGATAGATCGTATGAGGAACGTTTTCGGTTATGAATGCCTCGTAAGCCGCATCGAATATGATCAGCGAGCCTGTCTCAATAGCATAGTCGACCCATGCCTTCAGGCCTTCAAAGCCATATACCGCGCCGGTCGGATTGTTGGGCGAGCAGATGTAGATGACAGCAGGATTTCCCTTCTTCTCAGGAGGCATGGGCAGGAAGCCGTTGTCTGCAGAGCCCGGAACAAGCGTGATCTTTCTGCCGGACATGAGATTTGAGTCAACATAGACGGGATATACCGGATCCGGGATGATTATCTCGTTGTCTCCAAGAATATCCACGATGTTGCCGAGGTCGCTCTTTGCGCCGTCTGAAACGAAGATCGATGAAGCCTTGATATCAGTGCCCAGAGCCTTATAGTGGCCGCTGATGGCTTCTCTTAAGAAATCGTAGCCGTATTCGGGCGGATATCCCCTGAATGACTCCTTGACGCCCATTTCCCTTGCTGCTGCTTCCATAGCGGCAACGGCAGGCTTGGGAAGCGGGAGCGTGACGTCACCGATGCCCATCTTGATTACCGATGCATCTGGATTTGCCTCTTTGAAAGCACTGACACGCTTGGCAATGTCCGAGAACAGATAGTTCTGCTTGATCTTTCCGAAATCCTCATTGACGTTGATCTTCATTTTATATTCCTCTCATTTTTCAAATTCACCACGAATGTCTTCTTCAGGCGGCCTCTCGGGATAGGTTCCCGTAAAGCATCCCTTGCAGATGTTTATGTTGTTGGAAACGAGTTCAGCGAGCCTGTCTTCCCTAAGATATCCCAAAGTGTCAGCGCCTATCTTTTCCCTTATCTGCTCGATCGTTCTGTTATATGCGATCAGCTGCTCTCTGGCGGGAACGTCCGTACCGAAAAAGCAAGGCCACAGGAACGGCGGAGAGCTTATCCTCATATGGACTTCCTTTGCGCCCGCATCCCTGAGCATCGAAATTATCCTGTCAGAAGTCGTTCCCCTGACGATCGAGTCGTCGACGATTACGACGCGCTTGCCAGCGACCGCGCTCTTCATTGCGTTAAGCTTGACCATGACGCTGTTTTCGCGTCTCTTCTGACCGGGCTTAATGAACGTTCTTCCGATATAGGAATTCTTAACGAAGACCTGTCCGAAAGGAATGCCTGAAGCCATTGAGTATCCTAAAGCCGCAACGTTTCCTGATTCGGGAACGCCAGCAACTACGTCTGCTTCGATCGGATCGTCCTCATAAAGGAACTTTCCTGCCTTGATCCTTGATTCATATACGCTTATGCCGTCTATCGTCGAATCGGGTCTTGCAAAATAAATGTACTCGAATATGCAGTGTCCGTGTCTTTCCTTCGGCAGGCAGTTTGAGCGGTCGGAGATAAGCTCTCCTTCGGATGTGACAGTTACGATCTCACCGGGCTCAACGTCTCTTACATACTCTGCTCCGATCGTGTCAAGCGCACACGTCTCGGATGCAAAGATCCATGCCTGATCGCGCTTCCCGATCACCAAAGGTCTGAAGCCGAAAGGGTCCCTGGCTCCTATGAGCTTTCTGGGTGACATTATTACGAGACTGT
>JAEEGJ010026331.1_pt1 | contig 11800 bp, 9 predicted proteins | sample 8958761 | NCBI WGS metagenome assembly JAEEGJ01 (sample SAMN16246546, study PRJNA631951) | gut metagenome | biome: gut microbiome; feature: rumen; material: RS-attached | host: Bos | place: Iran: Karaj | collected 2018-10
CCGACCCGTCAAGGGTGATGTAGTTTTGGTCGTAATCACCTCCACGTACAAAAATCCCTGCACTGCCTTCAGTGCCCGACTGAACACCAGGGAGTTTCTGGATGGACTTGAGCACATCAGGCTCGCCCAAGAACACGGGGACAGACATGATTTGCTCCTTGTTGAGTGTTACGGCACTCATCTGAGATGAAGCCACACCGAAGTTGTTGCGGCTGCCATAGACCACCACATTCTCGAGATGCACGCCACGAGATAATGTGCTGCTATCATTATTAAGGGCGACCGTTGTCGTGTCAACCGAGGCCGCCCCTAATGGTAACGCGCACATTGTCAGAAAAAACAATAATGCGGCATTTTTCATACGCTAATTTGCCATTTTAGCTTTCCAAACCATTCGTACGTAGAGAGAGTTTGTCAAGTAACCATCAACATCCCAACTGAGTTTTCTGTCCATGACAATTCTTCCGTAAGATTGAGTCAAGTCAAGTGCAACAACCGTAAGGGTTTCATCAGGATAATAGGAACCCGATATTGGATCATGTCGCATACTTACAGTGATCTGTTTTCCAGACACGCTCATGTCACGTAATCTTGCAGATTCAATTGGAAAGTCAAATTCAATAGTCATGTCAGTATGCATGAGAATGGGCATCGCGCTGATGTCAGTTTTGTTCGAGATTGTTTTATTGTCATAATAAAAACAATAATCTCGCTCCCATTCATAAGTGGTTAGGGCATTGATCAAGTCATTTTGGGTATAATTCAGATTTGCTTCAACAAGCAAACCGTTCTCCAAAAACACTTTCCCATTGCCATCCTGCACACGAGTTACTGCATTAGGATCATCCGGCTCGTCATGGCCACAGGAAACAGCCATCAGCCCTGCTGCAAACAGCATCAGTATTAAAGCTAACTTCTTCATAATTTTGATATAGTTTAGTTGTTGTTTTCAGCAAAGATATTTATTGTGCAAGTATTCAGGCATATCTAATGAGTGAAACGTGCTAGCCTTCCATCTCACGCAAATACCCCTTTTTATATATAGACACACAAAGTCTCATTTACTAAACCCCAAAAAACGATTTTTTTTATTCCGCGAGAAAGAATCAGAACTTCACGCCGAAGGCAAGTTGGGCGTTGCTGTTCTTGCGGTAGTCCTCTATTCTAACCCAGTATTCTGCTATCGGTTCGAATACTCTAGTGAGTTCCAAGGTGTAGCGCAGCTGAATAAAGACATTCTTATCAAGGTCATAGGTACACCCAAGGCCCAACCCGAAATCAACGGCTTTGGTCATGTCTTTATAATTTGTGGCTTCGTGTTTGCCCATCGTGTACTTGCTATACACGTTGAAACCCACTTGCGGGCCGAAGTCGATGCTGAAGTCTTGGGTAGGATAATACTTGAACATCACAGGCACGTTGATGTAGTTGGTGTGATAGTGTTTATCACTCCTGATAAAACCACCCATTTCACTTCCGTCATCGGCCTTTTCCTGTCCGCCCTGAGCCGCAAACACGACTTCAGGGCTAATGCCGAAGTGGGGATGGAATTTGTACTCCATCAGCAAGCCAGCCTGATAATTAAGCACCATATGGTGTCCGCATTCCTTCCCCCAAAAGTTGGTCAAGTCAAGACCCACCTTGGCACCGAATTTCACTTGAGCGCTGGCACTCATGCACGTGAGTGCTACCAGTATTAGGATCATTAATTTCTTTTTCATGTCGTTATTGGGTTTCAATAATGTCTGTTTTTATTAGTTGTCATATTGATCACTGTTTTCTCACAACAGCAAAACACTTGATGCCAATTTTTCCCAAACTGCACTTATCACCATAATATGGCTTGTAAAAATCAGGAATCTCAACATCAGGCAGGGTAATAGCTTCCAGATTCTTGTATATTTCAGTATAGCTTCCACTACCGCGTCTGATAAGGATGTATGCGTCCTCTCCATCAACGATAATCTGTTCGGCCGAAGAACCCACGGCATCAGAAATAATGGTCTCAGTACCGTCAATGACTACAGTTGCGACACCGTCAACGCCACCGACACCTTGTTGAGTGATCTTCTTGCCTGAAATATAGGCATGGCCATTGACAATTCGGGAGCATTTGGGAGTAAACCACGACTCGAAATCATATCGTGCACCCTTCCACCAGTACATATTTTTGCCTGTGGGGATATCTTGATAAGTAATCAACAGGTCGTCTCCTTTTTTGTCAATTCCATAGACCCAATCAAATCCGCCTTCCAGCCCTTCAATCGTGATGATTTCACCATTATACCAATAACACGGTTTTTCATCATAAACTCCCATGACAACACTACCATGATCTACCGAGAAAGTATTGTAATAGGTTGTGTTGGGGATTTCATAGATGCGCTTGAAATCCTTGCAAAGCCATATCTTGCCGCTCATCTCGTTTTCTTGGACCGTGTAGATATTACCATTCTCAACGGTGAAACCACGTATGTTTTCCCCTGTCACGTGAATGGAATTGCCGTTTTTCAGCACATTGAACAGGCCGTCTCCCTTGCGAATAACGGCATACCAATCATAATCCTCGGCAACAAGCGAATGAATGCGGCTCTCCTCGTCTTCACACATATAGACGGTATCGCCATCCAAGTTGAGGATAAATTCTGGATAGCCCGCAAAGCCAGTGGCCAAGTAGAGTGTTGTCTCCTTAACATTAGGCTCAGGAATAGGCTCTTCTTTGCTGTCTTCACAGGCCGTCAGTGTCAGCATCGCCAGCGCCAGTGTCATTAATTTCTTAAAGTTCTTCATTGTATATCAATTATTTAGTTTGTGTTATAAATCTAATATTATCTGATGAATCTTGTGCCAGCACCAAGTTCTCACTGTTGTTCCTGGTTTGCGCCCACGGCAATGCACTTGATGCCCATGTCTGAGAGATTGACCTTTCCATCCTTATAGTAGGAATAATAAGACTTTAACTTATCGGGGATTTCGACAGTAGGCAGGTCCAGCAATTGGAAACCTCTGAAGATATAGGAAGTCGCTCCGCGGAGACTTTTCACCAGAATATAGGTCGTGCCGTCAAGCTCAACCAGTTGGACTGCCTCAAAATCGATTGTCTTGGTACTCAATACCTCCTCATAGCCATCCATGATGAGCCATGGCAGTCCGTGGGGCAGCCATTGCGAGCCATGTCCTCCCAGTGTCGTCATCATCCTGCCCAGGACAAAGAAATGGCCCTTGGCGATGCAAGATGTTGTGGGTATGAAGCCCTCGGGGAATTCGTGGGTGACACCGTTCCACCAGTACAGATCCGCTCCGGTGTTGTTGTCTTGATAGGTAATCAGCATGTCATCTCCTTTCTTGTCTATGCCATAGACCTTTTCAATTCTCCCTTCTAATCCTTCAATAGGGATAAATCCCCCATTATACCAATATTCTGGCTCATAATATATCGCCATGGTGACATTGCCATGATCTACCGAAAAGTTATTGTACAGCACAGCACCGACGACCTCATGGATGCGCTCAAAATCCTTGCACACCCAAGTTGTGTTGCTCACCTTGTTCTCCTGTACGGTGTAGATGGAGCCGTTCTCGACCGTGAAGCAGTGGATGGTTTCGCCCGTCAAGTAGATGGACTTGCCGTTTTTCACCACATTATACGCGCCATCTCCCCTAATTATGAGCGCATACCAATCAAGGCCCTCGGCCACCAGCGAGCTGATGCTGCTTTCAGCATCTTCACACTGATAGACGGTGTCGCCATACAGGTTATAGATGGTTTCGGGGCAGCCCGTCAACCCCTCGGTCGCCATATAGAGATTGGGTTTCTCTTCAGGCAAGGGCAAGGGCTCGTCCGTGCCAGTAGTGCAGGACGAGAGTGCCAACAGGCCTAATAGGATAATATATAACTTCTTCATGACTGTTATTGTTTGTATTTTGTTATTGTCAATTGGTTCGTTGCAGGGTGGCGTCGTTGCCGCTGTGCTTCTTGAACGGGTTGCTGATGGAGTTGAACGTCCAGCGCAACATCAGCGAGATGCCACGGGTGTCATTATTGTTGTGCGTCTCGTGATACACGTTCATATACCGTGTCTTGCCCCATGTGGCCATGCTGCGGTGGAAGATGTCGTTGGCTGTCAGTCCCAGCAACAGGCGACCCTTGCACAGGGTGGTCATGGCGCTCAGGTTCACACCCATAACGGAGCCATTGCGCGAGAATCCGGCTGTCCATGGGCTGCTGTATATCAAGTGGCAGCCCAGCATATATCGTGTTGCCACTGTGAACTGGGCATTGACCGATAAGATGGCAAACGGCTTGTTTTCGGTCCTCATGCCATCCAGATAGGGATAGGTGACATGGGGCAGCATCACGCTCGATTGCACTCCCAGGTTCAACCACGAATTGCTGTAGTTGTAACCCAAGTCCAGCGACCAGGCGTGAGAATGCTTGATATTGATGGGATATTCACGGATGAGTCCCGATGACATGTGCTCCACAATGCGCTGGATGGCATTATCCATGATGCTGTAGGCCACCGATGCAGTAAAACCCTTGAGGTTGGCATTCAACGCCCATCGGTCAGTCACCGTCGGCTGCAACAGCGGGTTACCAGACGATTCCTCATAGGAACTGACATAGTAGGACGTGGGGCGCAGTTCGCTATAGGTAGGGCGCCTCAAGGTGCGGCGGTAATACAACACAATGTCAATATCCGGCCGCAGCTTGAACCCGATGCTCGCATTGGGCAACAGGTTGTGGTAGGTCCTGTTGAGACGGGAATCGTCGCTCGTAGTCGAGGTGTGGTCATATTCATAGCGCACTCCGGCATTGACGCGCCACTTGCCCCAGGTCCTGCTCAGCGTGTAATAGATTCCCAGCCAGTCGTTATCGCGCTTGCTGGTCTGAGTGACCTGATTTCTCAAGACAATACCTGTGCTACCGGTATAGCCCCACTCGACACCCGTCTTGTTGTCCCACTCCCTGGAGACAAAATTGTATCTTGCCGTAGCGGTGACGATGTCATAGTCATTGGAGTTCACAATCGTGTAGTATTTCAGAATCGTGTTGCCTTCTGCATGGGGACTATCCTTTGTCGAAATATACTCGCGGATGTTTTGCTCGTCTTGTTGCAGTGATGCTGCATAGTCGGCAATCAGCAGCAGTTGGGAGTTTTCGCTCGGTTGCCACTGATAACTGGCCGACAGGCTGTTACGTTTGTTCATGTCTTCCATATTTGAGAATCCATGAAGGTATTGCTCAGTTTGCTGTCTTGAGATTTGGTCGATGTTCATTTTACGATAATTGCCATTGAACTGCAGACCGATAACGCTCCTAGGCGTGAACGCATAGTTCAAGCCAGCGAAAACCTTGAAATCATTTCCCCCGCTCGTGTAGGATGTCGAGTCGATTTTCTCATAAGCCCTTTCATCGGCAACTCTCGTCAAGCCGTTGGAATAGGCACAAGAGTTCAAAAAGCCATAGGAGAGCGAGGCGTTGCCCGACCACTTGCCCTGCTTGGCGTCGAGCGTGAGAGTCGTGATGTTAGAGACACGTCGTTTGATGTCGAGCACATTCATCAGGCTGGCGCCCAGGTTGTCTTTGTAAGGGCTGTGGGTGTACAGCTTGACAACGGCGGCCACATTGGAGGCATATTGGGCATCAGGCTCTCGGATGATCTCCACACGCTTGATATTTTGCGAGGTGACGGCTTTCAGTTCTGCGTTGTTGGTGATGCGGCGGTCATTGATATAGACCTCGGTCTTGCCGTCGCGGCCGATGAGGGAGATGTCCTCGTTCAGGCCTACGATAACACCGGGCGTCCAGCGTAGCAGGTCGAGTGCGTTGCCGGCATTGCCCATGATGGTGCCGCCCAGGTTGCGCAGGGTGTAATTGGCGCCGTCGCGTTCAATCTGCATCTTGGCGGCGGTCACCACGGTTTCCTTGAGGGCGGTAATGTCGGGGTGCAGTTTGATGATGCCCACGTTGTCGCGGTTGCACAGGCGACAGGCGGGTTTGTAGCCCACGTAGGAGACACGGGCGATGACCTTGCCGTGCTCGATGGGGATGACGAAGCGGCCGCTCTCGTTGGTAACGCCGCCGCCCACCATCGCCGAGTCGGCAGGGTTGAGCAGGGCGACATTGGCGTATGCCAGCGGCAGGTTGTGCTCGTCCACGACTTGTCCCTTGAGGTGGCGGCTGGTCTTATGGGTGCATTCCACATAGATCTCGCGGTTCTGCCCCATGGTCATGCTGATGGGATAGAAACCAATCATCTGACGGATGGCGTCAGGGATGCTCTTGTTGCGGATGCTGGTAATAATGGTGAAATCCTCCAGTTCATCGTACAAGAAGTAGATGGTGTAGTCCCGCGACTCGTTGGCCAACTGCCGCAAAGCCTCGGCAATCGACACATCGCGATAGGTGCGGGTCACACGCTGGGCGTGCAATGAGACCATCGCCATGCAGCATAGCACGATAATGAGGATTCTTCTCATGGCTGGGTCACTGCACGATTAACAGGTTGTCTTTCTGTTCAACATCCACACTCTCGAAATGATGCAAGTCTTCCAGCACTTTGTCGAGGCCGTCGGCTTTGTCCCATACGAAGTGGAAACGGAGCTGGCGGGCCTTGTCGCTCCTGAAGGCGACCTCCTTACCATAATAGGCAGCAATCTCCTCTAGCATCTGGCCGAGCGTGACTTCGTCAAATATCACGGGTTCCATCACCTCTGTGGAGATTGAGTCGCTCGTGGCGGCCTCGACGGTAGTTACAGGCGCTTCGGTTGGAGCGGCAGGAGTGACGGTTTCGGTCGTTGCCTTGGGCTTATCGGTGAAGTAATGGCGCACAGCATAGACGGCAGCCCAGGCGATTCCAGACACCAGCAGAATGCCCGCGAAGGTTGCCACCATCTTGAGCCACGGACGTTCTCGCTTGGGTTGTTGCATATAGCGTTGCTCGAACTGCTGCCAGGCCTGCTCAACATCGGCGGGATGTACGGCACTGCGATGGTGACGGCTGACACGCTTGGCCCGTACCAGCTGGCGGTAGGTCTCGCGCGTCTCATCATCCTGATTGATGATATCCAGGATTTCCTGCTCGGAATAACGCTCGGGATGGTCAAGCATTTCCAGCAAGCGGTCGATGTTCTTGTTCGTTTCCATTGTCATTCGTTGTTAAATTGAACTCTGATGCGCTGTATGCATTGATTCAAGTACTTATAGACGGTGTTGATGTTCAGGCCGAGCCGTGTGCCGATTTCCTTGAGGGTCATGTCCTCGTCAAAACGCAGACGGAAAATGCTGCGGTGAGGCTCTTCGATCTGAGTCTCGACAAAGTCGTGGATCAGTTCCAATTCATCGTCATGCTGGCCGACGGCTTGGCTGTCAAGTGCCTCCTCGACGGGATACAGGCTGCGAATCCGTTCCCTCAGGTTTTTCTTGCGGATATGGTTGATGCAGTCGTTGCGCACCGCACTCATCAGGTAGGCCTCGGTTTTGCTGCCTGCCATCTGAAAGTCTTTCTCCAGCAGGCGGGCAAACACTTCCTGGACCACATCCTGGGCCTCGGCATCATCGACGAGCAAAGTCCTGGCCAGATGGATCATCTTGCCATAATGCTGCCTGAACAGGCCCTCCGTTATATTCTTGTCACGCATATCAGTGTCGTCTTGCTGTATCAATGACGTTTGAGCCCACCGTTTTTTTACACTTCACCGCAACTTTTTTTGTTTTTTCTATTAGAGATTAATAATGATGATGCAAAATTATTGAGAATCGGTAAATAAAGCAACCCCCGCCACCCTTCGGACCGAAAAAAAGAAGGCGAGACCGGCACCTCTTCGGTGTCAGCCTCGTTGCTTCTTTTCCAGACTCGCTGTCGGTTTGATTATGCCGTCTTGAGGGCACGGTCTCCCCGACAGGTGATAACGCCTGGTGATAGCGGTGCTGGGTGGCTCTTCGCGCACCCAGTCCATACCATCGGGTTTTATATTGTCTTTGCCCCTCATGCCGCCAGCGTGTTCATTGTAGCCAGCAGTCCTCTCGGGGCATGTGTTTCTCTTACATATAAGGGTTCTTCCGGCCCAAAATTACCAGGTCTCCACGCGCAATGACGGCGTGTTCGCGGGTAGGGTGGGGCGTGTTCATCTTGTTCAAATGTTCAAGTTGTTCACGTGCGTTAAGGCTAACGCTAATTAATCAGGTCAACCGCCTTCTTCTTCGCCTCACGTTCGATTTTGCGGTATCTGGCGAACTCCCTGCTACCTTCGACATGGCCAGACATCGAGCTGATCAGGTTGGGGTCCTGAATCTGATTGTATAACAGACCGACGAACGTACGGCGCGCAAGGTGGCTGCTGGCAATCTCGTAGAAGGGCTTCTGGGTTTGCTCACCTGATACGGGGTCAAGAACTGTGACCATACGATCTATACCACATATCTTGAACACCTCCTTGATGGCTTCATTGTATTTCTGCGAGCTGATGAACGGCAGTAAAGGGTTGCTGTTGACTTTATTCTTGTATGGCGATAAGTCAACATTACGGTACTTCTCGAGGATAGCGGTGGCTCGGTCATTTAAGGGAACCTCTGCCGTTACCGGCTTGTTATCTTTGGTCTTTCTTGGGATATACTCGATCTGACCGTTCACAACATTGTCGGGTGTCATCTTCAGCAGGTCTCCTACACGGCAACCTATTAAGCATTGGAATATGAACACGTCTCGCTGGCGCTCCAGGTGCGGCTTGCTCGATAAGTCAAAGTCGGCAATCTTGTTGCGTTCCTCTAGAGTGAGGATGATGGGAGTGCCGTATTTCTCTGCCTTAATCTCAACGCCGTCGAATGGGCGGTTGGTGCTGTACCCCTCTTTGTTGAGCCACAGGAAAAAGCGCTTCAGCTTCTTCTGCAAGTTTACAATATGGTTGTCGCCTCGCTCTGTGATCTTAGGCGACTTGTGTTTTTGTGTGATCTCGGCTGGATAATCCCGCAGCAGCTTCTCAAATAACTTTGGGTTCTTCTGAGCAAGCTCGTGCTCCCGTCTGAAGTAATCGAAGAAGTCAATGATAGTCTCCTTGGATATGGTGTCGATATCGAGTGTGAAGTCTTTGTTGCGTTTGCGCTTGTAGCCCTGGTAGCGTCCCAATGCCCGTTCCACCACCCTGAATGACTTGGTGCTGCCGTGCGGATAGTTTTTGGTCTTGAGGAACAACTCAAACCAGTCGAAGAACGATTTCTTCTGCTTGGGCTTTGGCTTGGCTGTAGTGGTGACGGCAGGAAAGTTGAAGTCATGGATCAGTTTCTTCAGCCAATCGTTAGGCACGTTGCCCTTGTCTATCTCCTGGAAGGATGATTGAACTAAAGACGTGATGGAGGCAAGGCGTTCGCTTTTCTGTTGCAGCTCGTCCTTCAGTTGCTTGCGTTCCTTGCTAAGCGTGCGCCATTTCGGGATAACAATGCTCTGGGTGGCATCACTCCAATGATCTGGGTGAACAAAGACATTGGTCTTCGTTCGCTGGTTAACATGCTTTCCGTGAAAGAAACGGATCAATACCTCGTGCTGCGAGGTGACTTTATCAGATTTCGTTGATAATGATAGAATAATCGTTGCCATATATACTGCTTTTTGTGAGATATGCAAAGGTAGTAATTTCTAGCGATATGACCATAATTTTTGGCGACTTTTTGGCGACTTATTATTAAACAAGTGTAACAAGGTGAACTCAACTGTAATGTGGTTGTTTATTATAAATGCAATATAATCAGCAAGTTAGAAACGTAAAACGCAGATTGACGGAAAGAATGAGAAAACACGTTATTTCATAGAAAGTAAACCCCACGGGTTCACGATATTTCTCTAGTAATTGTCTGATTGTCAATAGACAAATTGACGGGTGGTTGTGAATTTGGCAACCGTTTGGCGACCATTTGGCGAGTTCGTTTGTTTTTTAGGGTGGTATTTGCCGTTATGGGAGTCTGTTGAATTGGGCCTTGAGTATGGGCTGTCGCAATCTGTTTTCATGTCGGTTTTATTTGGCCGCGTTAGCGGTTTTTGTCGTTTTGCGTGATGCCTGATGGCACCATGCATTGGGCTTCTTTCTTGTCTCTTTGTCCCTAATCCCTGCCGTTCGTCACAATAGGGTGCAGAATATCCCAGAAATTTGCTGGAATGGGCTGATGGCCGCAATTTTGCATCATCAATTGGCGCGGCCAGTGTGGGCTGCTCTAACCAGTAAGGATTATGAACAGAAGAACAATCATCGGAATCATTTTTATCGTGGCTGCCCTGTTAAGGCTGGCAGACATGTGGGGTATCGTACAGCTGAACTGGGATCATTCCTGGACGGAGTATTTCGGGCCGGTGCTGCTGCTGTATGTGGGCATCGAAATGCTGATCTACAGCTTGAGCCATAACCCGTCGCAGTGGCTCCAGCGTCCCTTGCCGAATGGCGAGGATGGAAAGCGGATGTGCTGCTCGGTGCGCTTTGGCGCTGACGAGTACGTCTATCATGGTGAGCCTTTCCGTGGGGCGCGTCTGGATGCGTTGTGCGGCGGTTTGCGGCTGGACATGCGCCAGGCCCTCATCAGCGAGGACGAGGAGATAGACATCCACACGTTCCTGGGCGGCGTGGAAATTCTAGTCCCGGCCAACGTGAATGTGATTGTGAACAGCCACGATTTTCTGGGTGGTGTCAGTGACGGAACTGTGAAGTCTCCCGACTCGGTATCCCGCACCATTCACATCACTGCCAGCAACTTTTTGGGCGGTGTGAGCATCAAACATCAGTAAAACAACTCAATAATTCAATGATTATGGTAACCGTATTGATAACAACAATGGTATTAGTGGCATTATTGGTGACTAAAATCTTGAGCCTCAGAGGGACTGCCGTGATGGGTGCCTTGATGTTGGCTGCAGTCACATTCGCTAAAACTCCGGATTTGAACGGTGTGGTTCTTGACGAGAAGAACGAGCCGATGCCCTTTGTGAACGTGGTGCTGATTTCGCTGCCCGACTCGGCCTATGTGCAAGGCGGAATGACCGATGAAATGGGCCGTTTTCAGATTTCCACGCCCAAAAATGATGGCCTGTTGAAGGTGTCGTGCATTGGCTATCAGACGCAATACCTGAATCCCGCTCCGGGGTTGACCATCCAGATGAAGGAAGATGCCCTGTTGCTCAGTGAGGTGGTCGTCAGGAGCCAGCTGCCCAAGACGCGCGTCAAGGGCGAGGCCATGCGCACGACTGTCGAAGGCACTATCCTGGAGAAGGCCGGTACCGTGGCCGACGCCCTGGCGCGGGTGCCGTCGCTCGAGGCCAAGCGCGATGGCGCCGTGACGGTGCTGGGACGCGGCGAGGCCGAGGTATATATCAACGGCCGCAAGGTGCAGGATGTGAGTGAATTGTCCCGTCTGCGCAGCGACCTGATCCAGCACGTTGACGTCATCCAGAATCCAGGCGCCCGTTATGCCGCCTCGACCAAGGCCGTGGTGCGCATCACGCTGAAGAAGGCGCAGGGTGACGGCTTCAGTTTCCAGGACAACCTGACGGGTATGTACCAGTATGGCCACACCATCACTAATAACCTGGATGTGAACTACCGCACAGGCGGATTGGACATCACCGCTTCGTTCTGGGCAGGCCGCTACGGACACGCCAAGATGCTGCAGGAAAACCAGTTGTCTTATTTTGTGGGCCCTGACCGGGTCGAGGGCCTTGTCAAGCAGGAGGGCAAGAATATCTGGAAGGGGTTGTCGCCACAACTGCAGATCAACTATATGTTCAACGACAACCACAGCATGGGTGCTTTTTACAAG
>JAEEGJ010026332.1_pt1 | contig 11800 bp, 7 predicted proteins | sample 8958761 | NCBI WGS metagenome assembly JAEEGJ01 (sample SAMN16246546, study PRJNA631951) | gut metagenome | biome: gut microbiome; feature: rumen; material: RS-attached | host: Bos | place: Iran: Karaj | collected 2018-10
GTCTCATAGCCGTTCTGTGCCTCCTTCTCGCACCCGTCTGGGCCTTCGCCCAGACCACCCGGGTGAAGGGGAAGGTGACGGATGCGACGACGGGGAAGAACCTTCCCTTCGCCACCGTCTATTTCGACGGAACGATGACCGGTACCACCTCCGACGCCTCGGGCTATTACAGTCTGCAAGCGGATGAGAAGGAGTCCCGCTACGTCCTGACGGCCACCGTCGTCGGCTATGTACCCCAGTCCTTCCCGGTCGCGGGCGGGTCCGAGACCGAAGTGAACTTCTCCCTGATTCCGGATCCCAACGCTTCCTTCGAACAGCGGAACAATGTCTTCCTGCGCTCCCTCCTCTACAACTTGAGCGAAAACCGCCGGCGGCACGACCCCGAAAGCCGCGACGTCTGGCAGGCGGGCATCTACAGCAAGGTGGAACTCGCCGTGGCGAACGTGGACAACATCGTGGGCAAGGCCATCTTCCGCAAACGCAGTGAACTCATTTCCGACCTGCAGGATTCCACGGCCTTCAACGGCTACATTCCCGTCCTGCTTTCGGAGGCCGTCCTGAAGCGCTATCACTCCCTGGAGCCCGCCGTGGACAAGGAGGTCTTCGAGGCCAGCCGGATCTCCGGCCTGGACCAGCAGAACGTCCTCCGGCAGTTCACCGGATCCTCCACCCTCCGCATGAACTTCTACCGGGACATCATCCCGGTCTTGAATCTGAGCGTTCCCTCCCCGGCCAGTTCCATGGGACACGTCTTCTATTCCTACGTGCTTGCTGACAGCCTTTCCATCGGCGGCCGCAAGTGCTACAGCGTCGTCTTCACGCCCAAGAAGATGATCACGTCCCCCACCCTGGAAGGACGGATGGAAATCGACGCGGAGGATTATGCCATCAAGGCCGTCCACGCGCGCCTCTCCCCTTCCTCCAATGTCAACTGGATCAGGACGTTGTCCGTGGACAGCGCCTACGAGCGCCGGGAGGACGGAACCTGGTTCTACGGGGATGAGCAACTCTTCCTGGACGTATCGGCCCATCTGAATGACCGCGTGTCCATCGTATCCGTCCAGATGAATCGCGACATGCGGTACACTTCCTTCGAGGATGGTCCCTTCCCCGGGATGGAGGAGATGACAGGCGGCGACAAGGTGGAAGTGGGCAAAGATCCGGAAAAGGACGAGTCCTGGTGGGACGAAACCCGTCCCGAAGCGCTCACGAACCGGGAACTGACCATCTTCACGACCGTGGAACGGATCAAGGCCAAGAACTCCTTCCGGTGGATTTCCGCGCTGGGGAACATGTTCACCACCGGTTACCTGGAGTTTCCGGGCGCAGGCTTCGGATACGGGCCATGGGAAAAGACCGTCACGTTCAACGGGACGGAAGGTGTCCGCGTGCAGCTGGGCGGCCATACCACCAAGGAATTCAGCACGAAAGTCCGGCTCTTCGGCTTCGTGGCATACGGTTTCCAGGACCGGGAATGGAAGTGGGGCGGCGCCACCGAGTTCATGCTCGGGAACAACATGAAACGCACGAACAAGCTGATCGTTTCCGCCAACCGGGACTACGTGAGCCTGGGCCGCGGTTCCGGCGTGTTCACGGAAAAGAACATCGTCAATTCCCTCCTGGCGCCGGGCGGATTCGACAAGCAGGGCATGGTCTTCAGCGCCCAGGTGGAGCATCAGTATGAGTTCAGCCCGAACTTCAACTCCACCCTCACCCTGCAGCACCTCCGGGTCTATGCGAATTCCGACATCCCGCTCTTCCGGCCGGACAGCACGTCCGCAGGCAGTTTCTCCACGAACCAGATCCACTGGACCGGGCGTTTTTCCTGGGATGAGCGCATCAACCGCGGCGTCTTCGACAAGGCCTACATCTTCACCCGCTATCCCATCATCTCCGTGGACCTGCTGGGCGGCATCAAGGGCATCACGTCCGACGACTGCTCCTTCCTTCGCGGCGAGCTGACCGTGGACTGGCGCATCCCTGCGGGTGTCATCGGCTTCGGCCGTTTCCACCTGAACGCAGGCGCCATCCTCGGCTCCGTGCCCTATCCGCTCCTCAAACTCCACGAAGGCAACCAGAGCCAGCTTTTCGGCAGCCCCGTCATCAAACTGACGGACCGGTCGGCCTTCTCGCTGATGAATTTCTACGAGTTCGGTTCCGACCGCTGGCTGACGGGCTTCTATGAGCACAATTTCAACGGCCTCCTGCTTGGCATCATTCCGCTCGTGAAGAACCTGAACCTGCGCGAAGTCGTCACCGTCCGCGGGGCCTGGGGCACTATCTCGGAGCAAAACCGCTCCGGCGCTCCCTTTCTCCTGATGCCCGGCCTGAATTCCCTCGAGACTCCCTACGTGGAGGCCGGCGCGGGCATCGCCAACATCTTCCATCTCCTGAGGGTCGATTGCACATGGAAACTCACCCACCGTAACGGCAGGGATTTTGCAGTCTGCATCGGCCTGGACATTGACTTCTAGCCGTGAGGAGATTCCTTTCTTTTCTCTGCGTCTTTCTTTCTTTGACTGCCGCGGCCCAAACGTCGAAGGTCAGGGGGACCGTGCGAGACGCCGAGACGGGCGAGCCGATCCCCTTCGCCAGCGTCTATTTCGACGGAACGGTCATCGGCATATCCACGGACCTGGAAGGCCGGTATTCGCTGGAAACCCGCTCCGACGACATCACGACGCTGACGGCCCATCTGATCGGCTACGAGGCCCAAACCAAGCAGATTGCCAAAGGCTCCTTCTCGGAGGTCGATTTCGTGCTGAAGAAGGACCTGAGGCAGCTGGAAGCGGCTTTGGTCCGGCCGGACAACCGCTATATCCGGTCCATCCTGGACCGCCTGGACCGGGCCCGGAGGCGGCACGATCCGGAACTGGCCGATGCCTGGCAGACCCGCCTGTACAGCAAAATCGAACTGGATGCCACCGAGGCGGAGAACATCATCGAGAAGTCCTTCCTGAAAAGGCACCTGGATTTCGTCATGGACTATAGGGATACTTCCGCCGTGACGGGCAAGTCCTACATCCCCATCATGATCTCTGAGGCGGTCTCGCGGAAGTACCATTCCCTGAACCCGGACGTCGACAAGGAGATCATCGAGGCGAGCCGGATCTCCGGCCTGGAGCAGGACAACATCCTCCGCCAGTTCACGGGCTCTTACCTGCTGGAAACCAACTTCTACCGCGGCCAGATCACGGTTTTTAACTTGGACGTTCCCTCCCCCGCAAGTGCCCTAGGGCACGCTTTCTATAACTATTATCTCGTGGACAGCCTCCAGGTGGAAGGTCGGAAGACCTATACTCTCCGCTTCCATCCCAAGGCGCTCGTCACCTCCCCCGTCCTGGACGGAGAGATGCATGTCGATGCGGAAGATTTCGCCATCCGGTCGGTCCATGCCTCCCTGGCCGCGCAGTCAAACGTGAACTGGATCCGGCATATCAACGTGGACATCGAAAACCGCCGCCTGGACGACGGGCGCTGGTTCCCGGAAGAAGAACGCCTCTTCATCGATTTCTCCATCTCCACAAACGACAACTCCAAGGTCGTTTCCTTCCTGGGAAACCGCACTTTGATCTATTCCGACGCCTCCTACGGGGCGTTCAGCGAGGCGGAAACCCTCGCCGGAGGCGACAAGGTCCAGGTGGGAGGCGATCCGGAAAAGGACGACGCCTGGTGGTCCGACTCCCGTCCCATCGACCTGACGGACCGGGAGCAGGGCATCTTCGAGATGACGGAGCAGCTTCAGCAGACCAAGTTCTACAGGGTTGCCTACGGTCTGTCCGCCATGTTCATTACGGGCTATGTGGAGAGCAAGGAAGGGGGCGTCGGCTATGGTCCATGGGCCCGTACCGTCTCGTTCAACGATACGGAGGGACTGCGGCTGCAGGGGGGATTCCGCACCACGAAGGAGTTCAGCCGCCATGTCCGGCTCAGCGGCGCCCTCGCCTACGGATTCAAGGACAAGGAATTCAAGGGAAACGGCGCGGTGGAATTCATCTTCAACCGGGAGAAGACCCGGAAACTCACGCTGTCCGCCCAGCGGGATTTCGAGGTGCTGGGAAGGGGCTCGGGCATGATGTCGGGCCGGAGCATCTTCAACTCCGTCCTGGCCCCGGGCAGTTTCAACAAGCAGAGTATGATGGTGGAGTACCTCGCCCATTACGAGCATGAGTTCTCCCCCAACTTCAACACGGACTTCGCCGTCCGCCACCGCCAGATTTTCGGGAATGACGCGATTCCGCTGGTCCGGGCCGACGGAACCGTCGACAAATACCTTTCCGCCAATCAGTTACAATGGAGAGGGCGTTTCTCCTGGGAGGAGCGCGTGAACCGTGGATTCTTTGACAAGTCCTATATCTTCACCCGCTATCCGGTGATCACGGTGGACCTGACCGCCGGCCTCAAGGGCCTTACGCCGGGCGACTGCTCCTTCTATCGGGGCGAACTGACGCTGGACTGGCGGGTTCCCGCCGGGGCGTTCGGTTTCGCGCGGCTCCACCTGAACGGCGGCGGCATCCTGGGTTCCGTCCCCTATCCCCTGCTGAAACTCCACGAAGGCAACGAGACCGCTTTCATGGACCGGTCCGCCTTCTCCTGCATGGACTATTACGAGTTCGCCTCCGACCGCTGGGTGACGATGTCCTACGAGCACAACCTGGACGGCTTCTTCCTCGGGAAGATTCCCCTCGTCCGCCTGCTGGACCTGCGAGAGGTCATCACGCTGCGCACCGCCTGGGGCACCATTTCCCCGCAGAACCGGGAAAACGCTGTCTATCAATTGCTGCCGGGTATGGAAGCGCTGGAGAAACCCTATGTCGAAGCGGGTGTCGGCATCTGCAACATCTTCCGGATCTTCCGGATAGACGGCTTCTGGCGGCTCACCCATCAGAAGAACCGCAACTTCGTCGTCAATATCTCGATGGACGTGGATTTCTGATTATTCTTCGTAGTAGCCGCCGTAAAAACCGCCGCCTCCGTAATAATAGCTTTCATCCGAAGGCGGGTACAGGTGGCTTCCTTCAAAGATTTGGTATTCCGACACAGTCTCCAGGCCGACGAAACCGAGCCCGCCCTCCACGTTGGAAGGAAGTGTCGTGGGTTCCACGAAGAAACTCAGGTCCGTCCCGAAAGTATCCAGATTCACCAGTGCCTTGAGATAATGGTACTGGGAGAAATCCAGGGTCCTGACCTGGAGGAGGATGCGGCGGTGGAGCTCCAGGGAGTAATCCTCGAGTTTCGACCAACGGTCATCGTCGTCCGCAAGCACCTCCGGGACATATCCCCCGCGATACTTGCCGAACTGGAAATAGTAGGGATTGAACAAAGGCCGGATCGTAGCCTCCTGCCCGGCAAAAGGAATGTCCGCGAAGCAGTGATAGGAGTTGTTCTCCTCCGTAATCAGCGCGACAATGTCGGTGCCGCCCGTCTTGCCGGCGCCTTCGCTGATGATCGGATCGAAACCCGTCTCCGCACCCAGGTCACCTTCGGATGTCCCGGAATAGTCGGGAACCGGATTTCCATCCTCGTCCAGATATCTGAAATCTTCCATAACCCAGCCGAGAACCCTGTAGAAGGAGGAGCCGGGAAGATCCTGGAATACCGTCTTTGCCTGCAGATAGGTGTCCGTATTTCTCATATAGGTCATCCGGACCGTGGAAGTATCGACGGATGAGATGGTTACGGGCTGAGGAGCCGTCACCGTCGCCGCCAGGGAAAAGGCATCTTTCTTCGCTTCGATCCGGACTTCGTCGCCCGGCCGGAAAGTCGCATTGAAGGCATATTCGGTCTCATCGACACCCTCATACCTAGGGGGCATCTCCTCCGCCGTCGCCGCCAGGGTACCATTGACGAAGACGCGGACATCGGCACCGGAAAGCGCCCTCACGTGACTCTTCTGGGCAACCGACATGTACACGGTATGGAAAGTACTCTTCGTGTTGAGCTGAGCGTTCATCACCGCCCTCGGCTCGTCGCCCCCGACGGGAAGGATGACCTCCTCGTAACAGGAGACGGCCAGGAAGGATAACAGCAGCAGATATATCGTCTTTTTCATACGGATCAGAATTGATAGGTATAACTCACGGACGGGACGAAGGGCAGGACGGTCAGCTTGTCCATCACCAGCTTCGTCTCGGGCTCGACGCCCGGATTGGCCTCCCGGTCGACTTTGTCCGTTTCATAATGGAAGAAGACCAGGTTCGGATTGAGCTGACGGTACACGTTGTACACGCTCACGCTCCAGATCCGCTCCCCGTGACGCTTCTTCTTGTGGAAGTTCGCGCCGATGTTCAGATGGTGGCTCGGCGGCAGACGGTAGTTGTTTCGGTGCTCCACATAGTCGGCGTTGCTCGTCCAGTAGGCGTCGGGCCGGAGCGTCGTCGTCTGCCCCACCGGAAGGGTGGTCGTGCCGCCGGTGGCGAACACGAAGGTGGCGCTCAGGTCGATTCGGGGAGCCACCTGCCAGTTCGCGTTGATGTTGAAGTTGTGCCGGCGGTCGTACTTGTACGGGAACCGCTCGCCCAGGTTGATGGTGCCGTCCGGGAAATGGCGGTCGGACTTCGCCAGGGTGTAGGCCACCCAGCCGGTCAGGGGACCCGACGTCTTCTGGGCAAAGAACTCCAGGCCCATCGCCCGGCCGTTGCCCATCTCCACCTTGGTCTCCCAGCCGGAATTTGAACCGAGCATCAGCGTTCCGTCCTTGTATTCCAGGATGTTATGCATCGATTTGTAATAGCCCTCGACGGAGAACTCCCAGCCCTTGATGCCGTCGTAATAGACGCCGGCGGAGAACTGGTCGGACGTGACGGGCTTGATGTCCTTGGTGATGGGTACCCACAGGTCCACGGGCAGGGAAATCTGCGCGGAACTGAGCAGGTGCACGTACTGGGCCATGCGGGCATAGCCGGTCTTGACGGACCAGCCGCCGTCCCAGGCGTACTTCGCGGAAACGCGCGGCTGGAGGTTCCAGTAGCTCTTTCCTTCAGTGTTGAACAGGGACAGGTGCAGGCCCGGATTGACCGTCAGATGGTCTCCGACGGAGAAATCGTCCTCGGCATAGACGGAAATGTCATGGCCCCGATAAGGCGTCGCATTTCCAAACTTCTGCTCTTCATGCGTTTCCTCGCTCCCCTCCTGCGTGAACATGACGGCCGAAAGCGTCTGCGGGAGGAAGGTATGATACACATACTCGGCGCCGAACTTCACCAGATGCTTCGGAGACGGGACATAGTCGAAGTCCATCTTCGCGCTCCAGTCCCGGATGCCGGAGAGATAGTCGATATTCACGTCATAGACATATCGCATCCCGTCATAATCCCGTCCCTGGCTCTTCATGCCGCTCGCCATGGACATCTGATAGCGGTTGTAGGCGAAGGTGGTGTTCGAGAACAACTGGTTGGAAAACACGTGGTTCCAGCGGAGGGACACCACGTTGTTACCCCAGCCGATGCCGACCTTCGTCTTGTTGAATCCGTCCTTGTCGGAGAAGGTGGATTCGTCCTCGTCGAAGCGGACGTTCATCTGGTCGCGGCCGTTGTAGGAACCCAGGAAAAAGCGGTCCTTCTCGGTCGGACGCCAGGAGATCTTGCCGTTCAGGTCGTAGAAGAAATAATTGGCATACACGTCGCTGCTGTTGTCGATCCGCTTTCCGAAATAGCGGATGAACGGGTCGAGGAAGACCGTGTGCAGGCCGCGGGCGCTGAGCGAGTAACTGAGCTTGTCCTTGATGATCGGACCTTCCAGATGGAACTTCTCCGTCAGGGCGCCTACGCCGATGGTGCCGTGGGTTTCCTTCATGTTGCCGTCGTTAGTGCGGATGTCCACGATGGAGGAAACGCGGCCGCCGTAGCGGGCCGGGAACGAGCCCTTGTACAGCGTCACTTTCTTCACGGCTTCCGTCTGGAAGACGGACAGGATGCCCAGCATGTGGTCCACGTTGTAGATGGGGACGCCGTCCAGCAGGATCAGGTTCTCATCCGGACCGCCGCCGCGGACGTAAAGTCCTGTGAATCCTTCGTTTCCGCCCTGGACGCCCGGCATCAGCTGGATGGCCTTCAGGACATCGGCCTCGCCGAAGACGACCGGCGTGCGCTGAATATGGACCAGCGGAATGTCAATGGAACCGAGGTAGGTGGACTGGATGCCCGCGTCCTTCTGCGCCACGACCGTGGCCTCCCGGATTTCGGCCGAGGGCCTCAGGGCGATGCTGATGGTGGTGTCGCGGCGGAGGTCCAGTTCAATGGCCTGGCTCTCATAGCCCACGTAACTGTATTGGAGAGAGACCTTTCCGCGCGGGATGGTCAATGTATAATAGCCATAGGCGTTGGTCACGGCGCCGGTCGGATTCTTCCGACCCACCTCTTCCACCAGCACACCGGCTCCGATCAGGGTCTCAGCGGACCCCTGGTCCGTGATGTATCCGCTCACGGTAGCGGTTCCGCGCGGCTGGGCCGCAGCGGAAAGGGCAGTCATCACGACTGCCAGCAGACATATCCTTCTTCTCATACACTTTTAAAAATCCGGAAAATCCGGAAATCTTGCATCAACCTTGGATGTCGATGCCGCCGCCGCTTCCGTAGTCGGAAGAATCGGCGATCAAATGCTTTTGCATGCTCTTTCGGGCCCACTTGACCATCTGGAAGCAGAACAGCAGGATGGCGATGGTGATGGCCCCGCTCAGCTGCGGCGTGACGGCCGACATCATGGCCACGGTATCATAGAGACCGTGCGCCAGGACGGGATACAGCCACATCTTGAGGCCGGCGCCGTTCGAGCGATAGCTGTCAAAATGATGGAGCGAGAAATAGTAGCCCATCAGGACCGCGAAGCCGAAATGACCCGGGATGGCGGTGAGGGAACGGCCGATGCCGGTCGTCACCCAGTCCGTCCCGGCGGCGAACAGGTATTCCACGTTCTCGAAGGCCGCGAAGCCCATACCCACGCACACCGCGTACACGATGCCGTCCATCCGCTCGTCAAAGTACGGGTTCTTCCGCAGGAACAGCCACAGGCAGAAGAGTTTGGCCGTCTCTTCCGGAATGGCCGCACCGAAGAAAGCCTGACGGAAGGCATCCCCGGCGGAAGCGATTTCCCCCGGGAACAGGCTCAGGGTCATCGACGGAACGGAGATGAAGAACGAACAGAACACCGAAAGGCATCCGAAGAGGAAACCTTTGATGATCATCTTCACGGGCTCCCGCTGCATCTTGTCCTGCTGATAGGTGTAGAAGAGCAGGATCAAGGCCGGCAGCACGGCCAGGGCGAGTACGTTAAGCATAGTCGATCACGGTCAAAATTCCATTGTCCACCCGGAAGTGCACCTCCTTGCCGCCGAACGGCATTCCGTACACCCTTTCCGGGTCTTCCTGATAGGCAGGACGGGGATCCAGGGCCAGCAAGGCCTCCAGTTCTTCCCTTTCCTCCTGACTGATATTCAAGTCCTTCGGCATCCGAACCTCAAGTTTCGCTTCCGGAGCAGATGCGGCAAAGCCGCAGCGGGCGTCCGGGAAACTGTCGGCATAGGCCACATAGGGCTTGATGTCGTAGATGGGGGTTCCGTCCATGAGGTCCGCCCCCTTCACCAGTACGTCCATACCGTCGAAACCCACCAGCTCCACGCAGGACAGGCCCAGCGGGTTGGGCCGATACGGGGACCGGGAGGCCCAGACGCCTACGGCCGTATTCCCGCCCAGGCGGGGCGGCCGGACCGTCGGCTGCCACTCCCCCTTCGCCGGCCGGTTCGCGGAGAAGCCCCAGATGAGCCACACCCGGTCGAAACCTTCCAGGCCCCGCAGCGCCTCCCGGTTCCGGAACGCCGGCTCGAACACGATCCGGCCCCGCAGGGACGGAACGAGCCCGCTCTGGCGCGGAATCCCGAACTTGGAGCCGAGGGCCCCATGGTACACGGCGACCGGCTGGATTTCCATCTATTTGATTTTCAGTTTCTTCTTCTCAGCAAACGAGGAAAACACGATGAACGTGTCGTCACCGGGGACCGTGTCGAACTTCACCTTGGTGGAGCGCTTTTTGAGCTTGTAGGAGACCGGAGTGATGACACCGGTGTCCGGGTTCCACTGGAACGGCTTACGGCCCCGGACGCGGAAGCGCACCTTCAAAGGACCGGAATAGGTCCCGAGGTTGCAGATCCGGTAGATCTCCACGTCCGGCAGATGGCGGTGCTGGAAGAACAGGCTGTCCGCCTTGGACTTCACGTCCGGCTTCACGCCGGCGGCCTTCAGGATGGACCCGACCGTCCGGCCGGACATCACGTTGCCCGAAAGCCATACCTTCTCCACGGTGCGCTGGAAGGCGGCATCGTCGTCGATGGGGAGGCACTGGGAAGGCTTCACGCCGCCGATGAAAGCGCCGCCCGCGGCCAGTTCCGCAATCTTGTTCAGGACCTTCAGGGACATCCGTCCGTCCAGCAAGTATAGGACGCGGCCGTTGAGACCGCCGTCGGTATAGAGGCGCCCGGCCTTCAGGTGAAGACTGTCCAGGAGAACCTCCGTGCCGATGGTTTCACAGGCGTAGCCGAAGGGAACGGCGGGATCCGGGAACAGGCAGTCGCCCGTTTCCCCGCGGTAGACGAGGACATCGGCCACCGGCAGACCCTGGTCCAGCATAAAGGCGGTCTTCCCGCCGGAAACGGAATCCGGCACGGCCGCGAAACCGGCCTCCAAGGCTGTCACAGCCTTTTCGGAAGCCGCTATGTCAATATAGTCGAACCTGTTGCGTCCGCAGCCGGCCGCGGCCAGCAGCAGGACGCCGAGGGCGATCCTTTTCAGAGCACTTTCTCGCATAACGGTGCAAATTTAAGGATAATTCCCCTATTTCTCCGAGATTTTATGTATTTTTGTAAATTCAAACGATATAAACTATACTTGGCAATGAAAAGAATCGTATTAGTTCGCCACGGCGAGAGCGCCTGGAACCTCGAAAACCGTTTCACCGGATGGACGGACGTAGACCTTACCCCCAAGGGCGAGAATGAAGCCAAAGAGGCCGGAAAGCTTCTCAAGGCCGAAGGTTTCGCTTTTACCAAGGCTTACACCTCATACCTCAAGCGGGCGGTCAAGACCCTCAACAACATCCTGGACAACATGGACCTGGACTGGATTCCCGTGGAGAAAAGCTGGCGCCTCAATGAGAAGCACTACGGCAACCTCCAGGGCCTGAACAAGGCCGAGACCGCCGAGAAGTACGGAGACGCCCAGGTGAAGATCTGGCGCCGCAGCTACGACGTCGCTCCCCTTCCCCTCGCAGAAGACGATCCCCGTAATGCGAAATTCGATCCGCGTTACGCCGGTGTGGCCGACAGCGACATCCCGCGTACCGAGTCCCTGAAGGACGCCATCGCCCGCGCCGTCCCGTACTGGAAGGAAGTAATCTTCCCCGACCGGGCCAACCATGACAACATCATCGTCGTCGCCCACGGCAACTCGCTCCGCGGCATCATCAAGTACCTGAAGAACATTTCCGACGAGGACATCATCTCCCTGAACCTCCCGACCGCCGTTCCCTACGTGTTCGAGTTCGACGACGAAGGAAAGCTCGTGAAGGATTACTTCCTGGGTGACCAGGAGGCCATCGCCGCGAAGATGAACGCCGTCGCCAACCAGGGCAAGGCCCAGAAATAAGGTGAGCGGATTCATGCAGAAAGTGGGGGTGTCCATCGCCTCCCGCCTTGGAATAACGGCCGCGATCGCCCTGATCGTGGCCGCTGTTCTGGGTGGCGGTTACTGGTGGGTGAAGTCCCAGAGCCCCCGCGACACCGTCAAGGACAAGGCCACCGGCGCCAAGGTCG
>JAEEGJ010026345.1_pt1 | contig 11797 bp, 5 predicted proteins | sample 8958761 | NCBI WGS metagenome assembly JAEEGJ01 (sample SAMN16246546, study PRJNA631951) | gut metagenome | biome: gut microbiome; feature: rumen; material: RS-attached | host: Bos | place: Iran: Karaj | collected 2018-10
GTATTTATAATGATTAAATTAGTTATATGTCTTTTTTTCATATTAATCACTACTCCAATCATTATATTTTATGAATTGTTCATAAACATAGTAGTGATTAAACATAGCTAGTTCTTCTTTAGAACTACTATATATTCTTATTAGGTTCTCTTTATTAATTAGTTCATCTTCTGTTATTGGTATTAGTTTATTATAATAGTTTTTTATTTCTTTTTTAGTATGATAATTATTAAAGTAATATAGATTATTATTTGATAATTCAGTTACATATTTACTGATTATTTTATGTTGATAATTACCATATTCGCCATCTGGATTATGAGTTATTATTTTAGACCAATTCTTTCTGTTAATTATTTTTTTTAAATCGTTATATAAGGTTTGGTCATTCCAGTTAACTTGTTCATTATCTTCATATTCTTTATAATTTAACATTAAATATTTATTGTTTGTTTTATGAATTACTTTAATAAATTCAATATCTTTTTGAATATTATTGCCACATGAAATACATACTACTAAGTAGTTGTCATTATATAAAGCAGCTCCACTCCATAGTACTTCATCGCCTGGATGAGCTATTATAATTAGATTATTTATGTCTTTATATTTATTGTTTTGCATAACAAAATTTAAGTAGAAGATACTTATTATAGTTATTATGATAACAAAAATGTAATAATAGATGTATTTATATTGTTTTTTAACCATAAAATCCCCCATTAAAGATTGTTTATATAAAAATAATACTCTACTTCCAAAGAGATGTCAAATGCCTAAAAACCGCTAATTTTGGCTTTATTTTTAATATTTTTTGTGGTATAAGTAAAGTGCAAAAAAAAGAAATGAAAAGGAGTGATATTATGGAATTTGAAGAATTTAAAGAAATGTTAGAATCTAAGAAACTAGCAGATGTTAAAAAAGCTATACAAGAAATGAACGAGTATGATATCGCCTCCTTAATTGAAGATCTACCTGATAATCTAATTATTCAGGCTTTTAGATTATTACCAAAGGATAAAGCTGTTGATGTTTTTGTTAATATGGATGATGAAGTACAAAGGAACTTGATTACTGACTTAACAAAAAAAGAAGCTAAAATAATCATCGAAGAGATGTTTACCGATGATGCTGTTGATTTGTTTGAAGAAATGCCAGCAATGGTTGTTACTTCACTTTTGGCAAACATTGATAAAGAAACAAGAGCTGAAATTAATAAGTTATTAAAATATCCAGATAATTCTGCTGGTTCTTTAATGGCCGTTGAATATATTCATTTAAAGAAAGGATTAACTATTAAAGAATCAATAGCTAGAATTAGAAAGCAAAAAGATGATTTTGTTTCATATGATTCTTGCTTTGTAACAGATGAAAAAAGAAAGCTATTAGGTAGAGTCGATGTTAAAGAGTTATTAACAAATGATCCTGATACATTAATTGATGATGTTATGGATGAATCTGAACACATGGTTGGAACAATGACAGACCAAGAAGAAGTTGCAAATATTTTCCAAGATTATAACTATACTTCTTTACCTGTAGTTGATTCTGAAGGAAGATTAGTTGGTGTTATTACAGTTGATGATATCATCGACATCATGGAAGAAGAAGCAACAGAGGACATGAAAAAGATGGCCGCTATCGTTCCAGTTGATAAACCATATGACAAAATTAGTGTATGGGAGACATTTAAAGCTAGAATACCTTGGCTATTACTTTTAATGGTAAGTGCAACATTTACAGGTAAAATTATTACTGGCTTCGAAGATCAACTAGCAGCATTCACTATTCTTACAGCATTCATTCCAATGTTGATGGACACTGGTGGTAATGCTGGTGGCCAAGCTTCAGTTAGTATTATTCGTGCTATATCATTAGGTGAAATTGAATTTAAAGATTTCTTTAAAGTAGTATTTAAAGAATTTAGAATTGCTATACTTTGTTCAATTGTCCTTGCTGTTTGTAATTTTGGTAAGATGCTAATAATAGATAACGTTACTCCACTTGTTGCTGGTACAGTATGTGTCACATTATGCATTACAATTGTTATAGCAAAATTAATTGGATGTACTTTACCAATGCTTGCTAAAAGAATTGGTCTTGACCCAGCAGTAATGGCATCCCCATTTATTACAACAATAGTTGATGCTTGTTCATTACTTGTATATTTTAGAATTGCAAGTTTATTGCTTAGATTATAAAAAAATATATCGTTAAATACGATATATTTTTTTCTTTTTAATAACTAATATAATGAAGAACATTATAACTAGAACGCTTAAGAAACTAATAGTTAATTTTGAAGTTGGTGGGTTTTCTGGTTTTTCTTTAAATGTTACTTCTACCAAATAATCTTCTTTCATTTCTTTGAATTGACCTAATACTAATTGTTGTTGATTTGGCTTTATATCTACTTTTTCGCCATTAATAACTACAGACTCTATTACATAGCCATCTCTTGCTTTAATAACAATCTTATCAGGTGTTGAATCATCACCATAAAATACTATTTCATCTCCGGTGATATTTCCACCCGTATTAGCTTTGGTAACAATTTTAACAGTTTTTCTTTTATAGATATATTTTATTTCTTGAGTTTCTTCTTCGTATTCTAGACTTTCTGATTCAGGTCTTTCAATTAAATCATAACCTTCTTTTTCGTCTGCTGAACTTACAAATGCCTCACCTACTAAATCTTCTTTTTCTATACTTGGGAAGACTTCTTTACCATTAGTATCGACATATTTAACTACTATCTTACCTTTTATTCTAATATTTGTTGTAGTATTATTAGTTGTTGCTCTACTATTATTTGATAGCGTTATTACGCCCCTAACGTTACTTACCATCGATCTATCTCTACCAACGATTCCAAGATATTTTAGAGATATATCTTTTTCAATAGTTATTTTTTTAGTATCATCTTGTTCCTCAAAAGAATTAATATCGGAATAGTTATGAGTCCATGTAATAGTTTTGTTATTCTTATTATATGTACCCCCATTTAAATCTGATTTTTCAACATCTATATCATATGGTAATGTATTTGTAATTACTACTGTTCCACTTCCAATATAATCTACTATTGATGCTTCATATTTTATATGATAATCAACATTTTTATTTTTATCTGTAATTTCTTCAGGACCAGTAATTGTAATACTTGATTCCAGATTACTATCCTTTAGTTGATAGTAGTAATTTACATCTACTTGTGGTGATTGAAGATAATCTTCGGAATTATCTGATTTTTTATAGAACTCATAATTTTTTGGTACTTGGTCTGAAATAGATGTGGTATATCGATCAGTATAGTTCCATTCTTTTGATACATCTGGTGCTAGTTTTGTTGTTGTTTCTTCACCATTATATAAGTAGTGATGTGTTATTACAGTACCTCTTTTTAGTTTATAGAAATATGTAATTTCATAACTTGGTTGGCTTACTGTTCCAGATGGTGGTGCACCGTCATGTTCATTAGCATACTCATAATTTGTATTAGTTGGTGTTACGTCTGATGTTTCATAATGTTCTGTATATCTTTTATGAATCTCTTGATCTGGTGCTACTGGTGTCGTTGAATTAATTGCATAGTGATGAACAGTTATTATTGATGTTTTTAGTTCATATTTATATATTACTGTAACGTTATTCTTTTCTATCTTTCCTTCTGGAGGATCACTTGTTTCATCCATTTCAATAAAATCATAATTTGGAAAATCATATTGCTCTGTTGTATATGTATCTCCCCAATTTTTTGATTCGTTTCTATTTTTATCTGGATCTATATTATTATAATTTTCATCAACGTATAATACTTTTAATGTAGCTGTTTTTCTTTCATATATAAACCTAACTTTGATACTATCTTTTTCAACTCTACCTGATGCAGGGTCATAATCAGTATCTACTTTTTTAAATGTATAGTATTGAATTTCTATTGGTGAATAACTATAGTTTGCAAAATAATTTTTGGAATCTGTTAATGGGTCATGTATTTCATTGCCATTATTGTCATAGTATTCAATAGTAATATTGGATGATTTAAGATTGTAAATATAATCTATTGAAATATCAGCTGTTTCAATTGTATTACCTGTAATACTCTTATTATTATGATGATATGTATATCCTTCAATAGTCTTTGGTGGATTTTTAATATAATCATTAATATTTTCACCATAATTAACTGTTTCGTTTTCGGAATCCCCTATTGTTGCTCCGCTACTACTTTTATAATTGTGAGTTATTGTAGATTTTTTATGTTTGTAATATAAATTTAGTACAGTATTTGGAGCATTAATAGTTCCAGTTAGTGATGAACTGGCATCGGCATCAAAGTAATAATACTCAATATCTTTTGGTGTGATATTATAATCATCACCATAGAATTTATGATAAGTATTTGTCTGGGTTGGTTTATCTTCAATAATATGATTTACTATTAAATCTCCAGGTATTTTATGATAATAAACTTTGATTGTTAAATCATGATCAGGCATCCTTCCTGTAAACGAATAACCTTCTTGAATATGATCATACTCATAATTTGTAATATTCTTTTTTTCAATTGTATATTGTGCATCATAGTCGTAGTTAGTTTGAACTGGTTGGGTATTCGGTATTATGTTTCCATCCATATCAACGTATTGAACAGTTAACTTATATGTATTAATTGAATATATATGATTTATTGTTACATTTGGATCACTAACCGTAAAACAGCTTCCTTCGGATAACGATATTGTAGATGTAGTTCTTAGATAAGAATATCCAGTTATTTCAATTGGGGGATAACAAACATTTTCTTCATATTCCTTTGTTTCTTTTTTTTGTGGTGCTTTTGGATTGTTCGCTTCATCAATATAGTTGACTGTTATGTTACTGGTTTTTTTCTTATAATAGTATTTTATTTCATATGAATCTGATTCAACTGTTCCGCTTACTGGATCTCCAGCATGTGAGTTTGCATATTCATAACTCGGATTGGTTGGAGTTACCGGACTTGTTTCATAGTGTTCAGTATATTTTTTATGTAATACCTGATCTGGTGCTACTTTTGTTGTTGAGTTAATTGCATAGTGATGAACAGTTATTGTTGATGATTTTAGTTCATAATAATAAATTACTGTAATGTTATCCTTATTAACTATTCCAGTTACTGGATCACCATCGTTTCTATAAAACTCATAATTTGTTGGAATTGGATCTGATGGAGGGAGCGCTGTATATGAATCAGTGTAATAAACAGTTTGCGTAACAGGATCAAATAAATTGGTATCTGTTCCATATATTAAATATTTTGTTGTTAGAGTTGCCGGCTTTTTAGCATATCCAACATCTATATTTGAAACTGTTATTTCTACTTGAGTTGGAGTTTCACTTAATTCTGTTATTAAATCTGTTAAGCCGTCACTATTTGCTTTATTTCCTTCTCCTTTTGGTATTATGTTGTAATAATCTTTTTGACCAAAATCAACATAATATGTACCGCTAGGTAGATTTTTGAAACTATATTTTCCATCGTTATCAGTCGTTGTTGTTTCAACCACTTGATGAGTACTATTCAATAGTTTAACTTGATGATTGGCTATCAGCGAATCACTTGAATCATACTTATTGTTACGATTTAAATCGATATAGGCCTTACCTTCTATATTTCTAGATACTATTGATACTCTTAAAATATCAGATTTTATTGTTGTAGTTAGATTATCTGACGTTGCTAAAGATTTAAAGATGTACTTATCTCCATAGCCATTATTTGATGGTATTACTTGATATTTAAATCCTTTAGTAGACATTGTATCAATCAAAGAAATGGTACTTCCTATTGCAGTTGCGTTAGCTGGAATAATTCCGTTAATTTGTACTTCAGTCCATTGTGGATTATTTTGTAATGTAACGTTTCTAAGGGTCAAATTACCATCATCATCTTGAGTTAATCCAAGTGTATTAATAGCACTTGTTGTATAAAATATTCTTTGACCTTCGGCTAATTCCAATATTTTTAAAGTATAATCTCCATGGAAACTACTTCCGTTGCTGTCATTATTTTTAGGTAATATTTCAAAGGTTTTTACATTTTGTAGTATTTCATCAGATATGTTATAAATTGTATCAGTAATTTCAAAGGATTCATTAGCTTCAATTATATCTTTATTGACATTTTTTCTTATTGTTGAACCAGCTAGGTTGGTAAAAGATAGTGGTTGTCTATCAAATCCATCGTCAACAGGGAATGCAGGACTGTATAAATATGCATCTGGTGACGCTCCAGAGTTATAGTTGTTTGGAGTAAATGGAGACATTTCCATTTGGAATGTAATTGTTGGAACTTCAGACACATTAATATCAGTTAAATTCCAATAAAGAGCTTGTCCATTGTATCCCCCATCTTCTTGTATACGAGTTGGTTCTATATTGGCACTACCTTCTCGATAGGTCAAGTACTTACCAAACCTAATATGAAGTCTAAAGTTGGAGTTAAATTCTTCATCAATAAGATTTGTAACAGTTGGTTTTAATTCAATATTAAGATATTTATCTTGAACATTGAAGTTAGTTTGTACATTTCCAGTTATACTACTTCTTGGTATTATTGATAAACTCATATCTAAGGCAGATATTACAAACGAATGGCCAATAGTACTTGGTGTTCCTCTATTAGTTTCTTCTCCATCTTCATTTATAACTGATGGAGTGTAGTTCTGATTATATCCTAAAGAATATTGGATTGTTCTATCTTGATCTTTATAAAGATTGATTTTGTGTCTTATGATTCCTACTTTTCCAATGTTTTCTTTATTATTTCTTCCTACTAGATTAAATTGAATCTCTGATGATATACCATAACCCCTATAATCAGGACTATCAATATGGATTGCTGATATTGTACCCATGGAACTAGCTTCATCATAAGTATCATACCAGTAGAAGTCTTCATATAAAGCTGCATTCGTTAAATCAGTTGTAGGAATTCCACCTACTGGATCATTTTTGTATATTCCATATGACGTGGACGTATTATCGATGGTTGTTACACCATCTTCTGGTTCGTATTCAAAACTGTAATATCCTTCACCATTCGATTCTTTTCTTAAAGTAGCTAAGCTACTTGTCCATACTATTAATCTTTCTTCTCCACCTTCGTATGGACCATCTTCTATATTTATTTCACTATAAAATGTCTCATATCTATTTATAGGTGTTACACTGGTTGAACAGCCCGCACAACTGAGTCTTTCTACGATAGCTCTTATGTTTCCTGAAACAGAGTTTATTAATTTAACAGATAGTTGAGAATCAACATTTAATTCCGTTGGCTCGTTTTGATAGTTGTATCCAGTTAGTTCATCAGCAACCAGTCTAATTTGATATTCGTAGTTAGCCATCCCGTCATTGTAGTAAGGTATAAATAATTCAAATCCATCAACAAGAAAATGTGAATACCCACTATCAGCATATCCATAAAAATAATTATTTCTATTATTAAATGATAAAACGTCATTGCTATATGTCGCATTTATATCTCCAGAATTATATCTGTATGGATATTTATCTCCCCAGCTACCTAATCGATCAATTCCTTTATAGTAGCATCCAGAAGAAGTTCCTTTTAGTTTATTCGAACTTGTACTTGGCCAAAAATTATCAGTTTCTTCGCATATTAAACCTGATGCAACAAGTTGTATTCCATCAAGAATTCTTCTATCTTCGGCATTATTTCTATCTAGTTTAATCCATCCTTCGCCACTAAGCGGATTAGAATAGTAGTATTCCAATTTTATTTTGGAATTAATTCCCTTATATGGATATTCCATTCCTCTTAGTTCGTTTTTATAATCAAGTTGCACTCCAAAACTTAGGTATTGTCCATTCACACCATTTAATGATGATTTTCGATTAATTAACCCTTGTTTTAGAGTTAACTCATAGTCTTGCTTTCCTGTACTGTATAGTATTTCAGAGTCTGTAAGAACTTTTTTATCGTAGTGTGAAGATGAATTATCTGGTTTGTTTCCTTCCATCCAAATCTCAATAGTAGGTTTCATATTAGCTGGTATTTCTCCTACATATCCTTGAGCCACAAATCTAAAAGATAACTCTTGAATACCTCCTATTAATGATTCGCTTGTTGGTACCTGATAATTTGCCGTTAATTCTGTAAAATCATCAGATAGTTCAACATCTTTCATCCACGCATCTTTTTTAATTACTAACCAAGGAATGTTAGTTTCAGAATCTTTAGGCACTGTTACTCTTACTTTAATAACTCCACCAGTAAGCACATCTAAATCTGTTGTCGTATATTCGTTTCTATCGACATTAATTTCTACGCTATATGTAAGAGTATCATATGTTCTTATATAATTATCAACAGATGAAACATCGTTCCCTTCTAAATCCGAAACGATACTCCCATCATCTACGCTATTCCCATCTGATGTATTAAATTTTGATGTACCTGTTATTCTTTCAGTAATTCTTGCTGATGTTATTTTCATTTTATCGTAATTATCTGGTTGAATAGCACCAGCTAACTTTTTATTGTATTGAATATTTGCAAATATTGATCTGCCATCTTTTATTGGCACGCAAAAGAATGATATTACACATACCATTAAAATTAAAGAAATTATGAATAATATTTTTTTGTTAATTCTAATCTTATTCATATTATTTCTCCTATTATCAGTATATCATAGTTTATCATTTTACTAAATAAAAAAAGCTCTCAAGAGCCTTTTATCATTTGTTCAATTTCTTCTTTTAGCACTTCTACTATTTTTTCTTGAGGTACTTTTTTTATTATTTCACCTTTTTTAAATACTAGTCCTTCTTTTATACCTCCAGCAATGCCAATATCAGCGTTTCTTGCTTCGCCTGGTCCATTTACAGCACAACCCATTACGGCAACTGTTATTGGATAATTTATTGTTTTTAAGTATTCTTCTACTTCTTTGGCCATTGGTATTAAATCTATTTGAGTTCTACCGCAAGTAGGACAAGATACTAAAGTCGGAGCTTTATTATAAAGATTACAATTTTTTAATATTTCTTTAGCAACTATTACTTCTTCTATTGGATCATCTGATAATGATACTCTTAAAGTATCTCCGATGCCTTTGTTAAGTAATATTCCTAGACCAATACTTGATTTTATTGTGCCACTAAAAGCAGTTCCAGCTTCAGTTATTCCAATATGTAGTGGATATGGAAATTCTTTACTAGCTTTTTCATAGGCATTTATACATAAATCTAAATTAGAAGCTTTTAGTGATAGACATATATCATAGAAATCTAGATCTTCTAGTATTTTGATATGTCTTTTAGCACTTTCAACCATGGCATCAGCAGTTGGTATACCATCATTTTTATCTAGTAAATCTTTTTCCAAAGAACCAGCATTTACACCAATACGAATTGGAATGTTTTTCTCTTTACAGGCATTAACTACTGCTTCTACTTTTGTTCTACTTCCAATGTTTCCGGGATTGATTCTTATTTTATCTACTCCTGCTTTTATTGCTTCTAAAGCTATTTTATAATCAAAATGAATATCAGCAACTATTGGAATATGAATTCTTTTTTTTATTTCTTTTATAGCCTTAGCATCTTCAATATCTAAACATGCTACTCTAATTATTTCACAACCAACATGTTCTAAATCTAATATTTGTTTTACTGTTGCATCAATATCTTTTGTTTTGGTATTACACATTGATTGGATGCTTACTTTGTTTTGTCCCCCAATCTGAACATTTCCAACATATATTTTTTTTGTTTTCGTTCTTTTCATTACTCTAATATTAATGATTTTCCTGTCATTTCTTCTGGGATAGGTAAACCTAATAAAGTAAGCATTGTTGGAGCGACATCAGCAAGTATTCCATCATTTAATTTTACATTTTCAATAGTTACAATACATGGAACTGGATTCGTTGTGTGAGAAGTTACGGGATTATGGTTTTCATCCCACATCATATCACAGTTACCATGATCGGCAATTATTATTAGAGTACCTCCAAGTTCCATTATTTTTGAATAAATCTTATCAAGACATTTATCCATGTCTTCAACAGCTTGGACAGCTGCTTCATAAACACCAGTATGACCAACCATATCACCATTAGCTAAGTTCATGATTGTAACATCAAAGTTTGCTACTTCTTTCAAGAAATTATCTGTTACTTCATAAACACTCATCTCTGGTTTTAGATCATATGTTGCCACTTTTGGTGATGGAATAAGTATTTTTTTCATATCATCATATTCTACTTCTTTTCCGCCATCAAAGAAGAACGTTACATGTGGATATTTTTCTGTTTCGGCAATACGTAGTTGAGAAAGTCCATTTTCATGTAGATAGTCAACTAAAATATTTTTTAAATCTAAATCATTAAATGCATGTGGACAAGTAACAGTTTCTGTTACTGGATACATTGTTAATACTTTTAGATTGTTAAAATGTTTTACTTCTAATTCTTTATCGTTAGCTTGTGATTCGTATTCAGTTGGATTTGATAGTAATGTAAACATTTCTCTTAGTCTATCTTTTCTAAAGTTAAATGCTATTATGCCATCGTTATCATCTAATGGTTTATTATCTATTAGTCCCGGTATTACAAATTCATCATATTTTTCATTTTTATAATTATCTTCTATTAATTCTTTATAATTGCTATACTTAGGACCTTTTCCATAAACAATCGCATCGTAAGATAGTTTTAATCTGTCAAAGTTATTATCACGATCCATACCATAATATCTGCCTGATATTGTAGATATTTTACCAATTCCAAGTTCGTCAATCTTCGCTTGTAATTGATCTAAATAAGTTAAGGCACTCTTTTCATATGTATCTCTACCATCTAGACATATATCAAAATAGACGTTTTCAACATTATTCTTTTTGCACATTTCTAAAAGTGATAATACATGATTGATATGAGAATGAACACCACCATCACTTAGTAATCCAAAGATATGTAAATTTGAATTATTTTCTTTCACGTGATTTAAAACATCTAAAATCTCTTTATTATTGAAGAATGATCCATCATCAATTGATGCTGTAATCGTCTCAAGCGGTTGCATTGCAACTCGTCCAGAACCGATATTCATATGGCCAACTTCACTAGTTCCCATTTGACCTTCTGGTAGTCCAACGGCCTTTCCGCTGGCTTGTAAAATTGAATGTGGATATTTTTCATTTAACATATCTAGTGTTGGATGATTTGCATTTTTAAAAGCATTTCCATCACTTGATTCTCTTAAACCACACCCGTCTAATATACATAAAACTAATGGTTTACTCATTAATACAACACTTCTTTCTACATATTATATTTTATCATATTTTTTTACATAAATATTGTGTTTTACTTTTTATTTACATCAAAAAAGAACTAGATTTGGTCTAGTTCTTTTGATATATCTTCTTGCGATATTCCTTTTCCGATGAATACTATTTTAACCATACGGTCTCCATATTTTTCATCCCAATCTTTTTTTATATCTGGATTTTGTTCTAGTACTTGATTTTGAAAATCTTCATCTTCTGTGGCAAGCCATGGGCCAGCTTCTGTTAAATCTTTTAACGTTCCTGCTTGTTCAAACATATATGACATATCTTTATCATCTTTAAAATAAGTTATTCCTTTTACTCTAATGATTTTTTTAGGCCATGGTTTAGAAATGTATTCATAGAATTTTTCTCTATCCATTGGTTCTCTTCTATAATAAACAAAAGTATTTATACCGTATTCTTCTGTCTCACCTTCATCGTGATGAT
>JAEEGJ010026348.1_pt1 | contig 11796 bp, 8 predicted proteins | sample 8958761 | NCBI WGS metagenome assembly JAEEGJ01 (sample SAMN16246546, study PRJNA631951) | gut metagenome | biome: gut microbiome; feature: rumen; material: RS-attached | host: Bos | place: Iran: Karaj | collected 2018-10
AAGCCCGGGGAATGTAATTTATTTTGTTAGCCGCAAATTATTCAACAGTCATTGCGAGGAGCCCAAGGGCGACGTGGCAATCCATATTGTAGATTGCTTCGCTACGCTCGCAATGACGCCGATTGTTTGTTGGCTTATTTACGAACGATAATAACCTGCTCAGACTCGAAATATGTTTCTGAGAAGTCTACGTTCTTTTTGCGTTCTTCGTTTACAGACATACCAGCTGCAATGAAGTCGATTGTTCCAGACTGAAGAGCAGGAATAAGGCTGTCGAATGCCATATCTACAACTTCAAGTTTCATATCTGCATTCTTAGCAATTTTCTGTCCCATTGTGATATCAAAACCAACAATGTTCTTTCCTTCAACATACTCAAATGGAGGGAAAGCAGCATTTGTACCAAGCTTTACAACCTTGCTTGCAGAAGAAGTTTCTGTTGCAGGAATTGTGATTTTTCCATCAGCTGGCATAAATGCGTTTACAAGAGCTTCATATTCTCCGTTCTTTTTCATGTCAGAAATTGTCTTATTAATAGAAGAAAGAAGTTCTTCATTACCCTTCTTTACAGCAATTGCATATGCTTCTTTGTTATCAGCAAATACTTTGTCGTGAAGGATTTTAAGATCTGGGTTACGTTCAACAATTGCTTTTGCAGGAAGTTCATCAAGAACAACAGCATCAATTGCACGATTCTTAAGATCAAGAGCTGCATCCATACCTGTTTTGAAAGATGCAATGTTAGCGTTTGTAACATTATCCTGAACCCAAGCTTCACCTGTAGTACCAGCCTGTACACCAATTTTCTTTCCAGCAAGGTCTGCTACAGAATGTATTTCAACTTTTGATTTTGAGCATCCAGTGAATGCGAGTGCTGCAGCAAGAGCTGCACATATTACGGTAATCTTTTTCATATAAACACCTCGGGAAGTAATATACAGTTTTTTGCATAAATATTCAATATTTTTGTATATTTATTTATTCAGATTCCTTACTCATTTTCCGGGTGTTTTACACTGAATATTTTATTTCCGTTCTCAGCTAAGATTACAGCCGAGAAAATCAAAAGACAACCAAAGAACATTCTGATTGTAAAAGCTTCATGCAGAATAATTGTACTGAAAAGAATTCCAAATACAGACTCAAAGCTTAAGAATAATGATGAAAGTGCTGAGCCTACATATTTTAATCCGAGATTCTGAAGACTGAAGCACAGCATTGTACTTAAAAGTCCAAGATACAGCATTGAAGAAATTACTCTAGGATTTTTTACTCCTTCCACAGGAAGCGCACCATCAAAGAAAGGAGCAAAAATCCAGCCTAAAACCGCACAGACTACAAACTGCAACAGAGTTAGAAAAAGAGTATCATCTCCCTGGTCTGCGTATCTTGCAGTCCAGACAATATGCATTGCAAAGAACAGACTGCAGATAAGTGTAAGCCAGTCTCCTCTGTTCAATCCCACAGCATCCCCTGCTCCAAGAGCCAGAAGTCCAATTCCAGTCATAGAAAGAACAGCTGCAACAAATACATACCAGCCCGGGCGGTCTTTATACATAATCCATAAAAGAATTGGAATGAGAATTACATAATTAGTTGTAAGAAAAGCGTTTTTACCGGCTGTTGTAAAATCACAGCCTATTGTCTGAGTTGTATACGCTATAAAAAGAAAAACTCCTGTTAAAAGTCCATGGCGTATATAGCGGGCATCAAGCAACTTCCATTTTTTTATAAAAACAAGCCCCATGGCAATAGCAGCAATTGAATAACGGAAAGCAATCATATAAACCGCGCCAATATAATCAAGACTGTCTTTTACAATAACAAAAGCAAAACCCCAGATTGCGGCAGTAAGAAGAAGGCCGGCACTTCCAAGGAATGAAATTAATTTTTTATTCATGAAAAGAAATTTAGTAATAAAGATACAGGTAGTCAAGCACTGCACCAAATTCGGCCTGTTTCAGATTTTTTTATTTTGTGAGTTTTATACTCTATTTTTATCAGAATTTATGAAGTACAATATTATCATGATGTTTAAGAAGAGCTTATTTACAACAATTCTTTTTCTCATTTTATCAGCATCAGTTTTTTCTATTGAAATGGACGAAATTCCAGAGCTCAGAAAATACTGGGATGCACAGTTGAACGAGTTTCAGAATACCTTTATTCATCAATGTGTGGGAAATGAAGATAACACTCTTTATTTAATGAACACAACTACAGAAGAAGGCTGGCACTCCGTTGTGTGGGCCTTCCAGCCCGGACTCTTCAACAGCGAAATAAGATTCCGCCCTTTATGGGACAAATCAGATTTATCTTCAGGCTCAATCAAAACTCTGGTATTCAGTCCTTTTTCAAAAAAGTTTTATTTCTTTGCCAGCTGGGCAAGCTACGATACACCAGAAAAAGGAACCGAAGGGCTCTACGCTGCCGTTCAGACACATAAAAAATATGATACTCCGGTTCAGCTGCAACATCATCAGATGGATTCGGGAAATGGAATTCTTCTTGTAAATAAAAAAGGCGTTTGGCTCTTGCATGACACCCCAGATTTCCAGCAGCAAAAGCCATGGCAGTATAGCAGTCTTTATCAGGTTGAAGATGAAAAAGGAAACTTTATTTTGCAGATTCCGAAAACAGTCGAAAACATCAGATTCAATCCATTTTCAGTTTTTGATAACAGACGTTTTCTGCATGAAAAAAATGTAAATCATTATGAATATGAAAAGAATTTCCAGAGCACAGACTACGCCCTTCTTATAGCTGATTCAGATTTAACTTCGTGGTGGGTTTATAACTGTACCAACGGAAAAATCAAAAAATATGAAAACTATGACACGGCAAAAGCACAGGCTCTGAAAATTGATGCAAACTATCAGAACAACGTCTTCCATATTCTGGCACATGAAAAAGCGCTTCAAATTATCATGCAGTTGATTTCTGCCATCTGTTTTGTATTCTCAATCATAATTGTAGTTCTCATAATCCTCAGAAAGAACAGACAGAAGAAGCAGTCAGAAAAAGAACTGATAGAACACAACAAAATGATTTTCGACATTCAGGAAAAAGAACGCGCCAAAATCAGTCGCGACATTCACGACTCGGTTGTTCAGGATATCCGCGTACTGCGTCTTGAAACAGAAAATCTTGTTGTAGATGAAGCTTCAAAACAAAGACAGTCTAAAATCGCAGATATTGCAACAGACTGTATTGTTAAACTCCGTAACATCTGTTACAACCTCGCCCCTGCAGAACTTGCAAGTCACACAGAAGGAGACTCTTCAAAACTCGAACTGATTTCCATCATCAACTCTCTTGTTCAGCAGTTCTCTGCACGCACTCACATTCCATGCATCTTTAAGGTTGATGAAGGCTTTGAATACCCTGCCCTGGAAAAAGAAAAAACACAGAATCTTTTCCGCGTAATTCAGGAATGTCTTACAAATATAGAAAAGCATTCTTATGCAACACAGACATCAATCTTCATGAAGAGAAACGGAAACACTCTTTCTATATATGTAACAGATGACGGCATTGGCTGTAATCCGAATGAATTAGAAAAATGCATCAATAGTAAAGAACATCTTGGCTTAAGATCCATGAAAGACAGAATGGAATTAATTGGTGGTTCCATAGAGTTTTTTACAGCACAGAACGACGGTATGGAAATTAAACTTGAAATGCCACTGGAGAACGAATAATGAAGAACGTACTTTATATTATTGATGATCATAACATGGTAAGAAACGGCCTCAAGTCCTGGCTTGAACAGCATACTCAATGGCGTGTAGCAAAAGATTTTGCCACCTCTAAAGAATGTCTTGAATGTCTTAAATGTATAAAGTCTCACCCGGATGATTTTAAAGAAGACATGTCTCCTGAAATTATTATTGTTGATGTTCAGCTCGTAAATGAAACAGGCTTTTCTCTTGTTCAGCAGATTACTAAAACCTGGCCGGACATCAAATGCATAATGTACTCAATGTACGACACCACAGGCTTTGTTCTTCAGGCCAGAGACTCTGGCGCCAAAGGCTATATTTCAAAAGCCGCAAAAGAAGAAGAACTGGTTCACTGTCTTGAAATAGTTCAGCAGGGCGGCACCTACCTTGAACAATACATGGCTGCGGCACAGAATAAAATAGACTCCATTGTCTCAATTCTTTCCAAACAGGAAAAAAATATTTTCGAAGCCCTGCTCCAGGAAAAATCCAACAAACAAATCTGCGACGAACTTTTCATCTCCCCCCGCACCGTAGAAAACTACACCAGCCGCCTCTACTCCAAAATCGGCGTAAAAAACCGCGAAGAACTGATTGAGAAATTCCGTTAAGAAGAGACCGGTGAAAGCAGAATTATGCCGAACATGAAAAATGTTTGTGCGCGAGTGGAAGCGGACACCAAAAACATCAGGAGCATATTTGGCGAATGCCATAAAAATAAAAAGAGAACTTCAGTATGAAGTTCTCTTTTTATTTCAAAAAAATGCGAGTTTGTTTTTGGCTTCCGCTGCAACGGAAGCACAAACATTTTTTAAGATGTCAGTTATTTAACTTCCACTCTCTTCAAATGCCAGATGTCACGAACATAGTCCTCGATAGTTCTATCAGAAGAGAACTTACCTGCATTAGCGATGTTCTTCAACGCCATCTTAGCCCATGCCTTCTTGTCGCCATAAGCCTCAGCGATTCTCTCGCGAGCCTTACAGTAAGAATCAAAGTCTGCAAGAACGTAGTAAACGTCTGGGCGCTGACCTTCTACACCGTAAATCAAAGAATCATGAAGTTCCTTGAAGAGCTGGTGAGTTGGATCATATGTACCGTCAACAAGCTGCTCTACAACTTTTGCAAGAGCTGGGTTGCGGTCAAGATATTCCTGTGGGTTGTAAGAGTGGTCTGCTTCCATCTTCTTGATTTCTTCAGTCAAAAGACCGAATACAAAGCCGTTTTCTTTTCCAGCTTCTTCAAAGATTTCGATGTTAGCACCATCCATAGTTCCCAAAGTCAAAGCACCGTTGAGCATGAACTTCATGTTTGAAGTTCCAGAAGCTTCAAGACCTGCAGTAGAAATCTGCTCTGAAACATCAGCAGCAGGGAAAATCTTTTCTGCAACAGATACACGGTAGTTTTCAATAAATACTACACGGATCTTTCCGCGAACACGGCGGTCATTGTTGATGCGCTCTGCAACAGTGTTAATCAATTTGATGATTGACTTTGCACGGCGGTAACCAGAAGCAGCCTTTGCACCAAAGATGAAAGTGCGTGCCGGTGGGTTATAACTTGGATCTTCTACAAGGCGGTTGTAGATGTACATTACATGGAGAATGTTCAAAAGCTGACGCTTGTACTCGTGGAGACGCTTAACCTGAACATCAAAAATACTTTCTGGATCAAGGAACTCGTTCTGAGCGTGCTTGAGGTAGTCTGCAAGAGCCTGCTTGTTTTCTGTCTTGATTTTGATAAGAGCATTGATTGAATCATCATCATCAAGATATTTTTCAAGGCCCTTAAGCTGAGAAAGATCTTTTTCCCAACCGTGACCAATTCTTTCTGTAATGAACTTTGCAAGTTCTGGGTTTGCGTTCAAGAGCCAGCGGCGCTGTGTAATACCGTTAGTCTTGTTGTTGAACTTCTCTGGGTAAAGTGTGTACCAGTCTTTAAGTTCTGCAGTCTTCAAAAGTTCTGTATGAAGTTCTGCTACACCGTTTACGCTGAAGCAGGCATGAATTGCCATCCAAGCCATGTAAACCATGTTGTTATGGATGATTGCCATGTGCTCGTGCTTGTAGTAATCGTTAGGGAACTTCTGGCGCAGCTCAATTACGAGACGGCGGTTGATTTCCTCAACAATCTGATATACACGTGGGAGAAGTCCCTGGAAGATTTCGATTGGCCACTTCTCAAGAGCTTCTGCAAGAATTGTGTGGTTTGTATAAGCAAATGTATGAGTTACTACATCCCATGCTTCATCCCAGCTTACATTGTATTCATCAAGAAGAATACGCATAAGTTCAGGAATAGCAACTACTGGGTGTGTATCGTTAAGCTGAATTACGTGGAGCTCGGCAAACTTAGAGAAGTCTGTTCCGTGGTCTGCAACGTAGTGACGAACGAGGTCCTGCAAAGAAGCAGAGCTGAAGAAGTACTGCTGCTTAAGACGGAGAGCTTTTCCGCTTGGACCGTTATCATTTGGATAGAGAACGCGGCTGATATTTTCTGCGCTGTTCTGGCGTTCTACGGCACGGTTATAGTCCATGCTGTTGAAAAGCTGAAGGTCAAATCCGTTTGGAGATGAAGCCTGCCACAAGCGCAAAGTATTTACAGTCTTTGTATCAAAACCAATGATTGGCATATCATAAGGAGTTGCTGTAACTTCTTCTGCATTTTCAATGAAGAAGCGTGGATTTCCATCCGGAGTTTTTCCGTAAGCAATGTTTCCACCAAACTTTACAGTAACTGCAAGGTCGGAACGTTTAATTTCCCAAGGATCGCGGTGCTGGAGCCAGTTATCAGGATATTCAACCTGATATCCGTCTTCAATACGCTGCTCGAACATACCGTATTCATAGCGGATACCGTATCCGTGTCCAGGGTAGTCGAGAGTTGCAAGAGAGTCGAGGAAGCAGGCAGCAAGACGGCCAAGACCACCATTACCAAGACCAGCATCAGGCTCTTCATCTTCAATCATATTGAAGTCAATGTTCATTTCCTTAAGAACTTCTTTTACATCATCCTTAATTCCACTGTTGATAAGGTTGTTGCTGAGTGCACGACCCATCAGAAATTCTGCAGAAAGATAATAAAGCTGCTTTGTAGGCTTCTTATCATACTCATTACGGGTTGCCATCCAGTTTGGCATTACCAGCTCTAAAGCAGACGCAGAAACAGCATCAAAAAGGTCATGTTTGTTGGCTTGTGTAATATCTTTTCCATACTGGCGGCGAAGGCGCGCAGAAAGATTAGCCTTAAACTCTTCTTTGTTGAATTCCATGATAAATAATCCTCCTGAATTTATTTACTCATTAAAATCACAGTAGCTCCAGAAATCAAAACATATCTTCTTTGTTCTGTCAGAAGCTCCTCATTTCCTTTATCTAATATATCATCAGGACTTTCAATGGCAGTGTCCGCAACGCGGTACCATTTCTTGTTTCCTGGTAATGTCGGTAAGGTAATTGTCAGATCATACTGATCAAGGTTTGTAGCAACGTAGAAATCATTATCTACTTCAAGGCCATCCAGCTTAAAGGCAAGGAATCTGTTCATCTTTGCCCAGTCCGGATTCTTTGCATTAATATCGTACCATGAGATTTCAGGGATTGCGCCTGTCTCATAAGTATCGCGGAAGAATCGTACTCTGCTGAATACATTGTGACTGCGGCGAATCTCAATAAGTCTTGAAGTAAAACGCACAAGGTCTTTATTGTGATCTGCAAGTTTCCAGTTGAACCAGCTCAGCTGTGTATCCTGGCAATATGCATTGTTGTTACCAAGCTGAGTACGGCGCATTTCGTCTCCACCGAGCATCATTGGAACACCCTGTGAGACAAAAAGATAAATCAAAAAGTTTTTGATAGTTTTACGACGGACATGTTCAATTTTAGGATTTGTGCACTCCCCTTCGAAACCATTGTTGTAGCTTAAGTTATCATCAGAACCGTCTCGGTTTCCTTCGCCGTTTTCTTCATTATGCTTGTAGTTATAGCTTACAAGATCATTAAGAGTAAAACCATCATGAGCAGTAATGAAGTTGATGGAAGCGAGCGGTGAACGACCACTGTGATTATAGCAGTCTGAACTTCCGCTTATGCGGGTTGCAGCTGCTGTAGAAAGATGTTCGTCTCCACGAAGGAAGCGTCTCATATCATCACGGAAGCGTCCGTTCCATTCACTCCAGCGGTTGTTGTAGCCGCCAGGGAAACCGCCAAGCTGATAAAGGCCGGCACAGTCCCAAGGTTCTGCAATAATTTTTGTATGAGCCAGAACCGGGTCATCATTAATTGCGGCAGTGAGCAGCGGGAAGTCATTATTAAGCGGAGCACCATTTTGAGCACGGGTAAGAATGGAAGCAAGGTCAAAACGGAAACCGTCCACATGCATTTCCAAAACCCAGTAACGAAGGCTGTCCAGAATAAAGCTTGCTGTAATTGGATGATTACAGTTCATGCTGTTTCCGCAGCCGCTGAAATTCATATAGTAATTTTTATCACTTGCAGGAAGAGAATAATAAACATCATTCTGTAAACCGCGGAACTCAAAAGTATAACCGCGCTCGTTTCCTTCTGCAGTGTGGTTGTATACAACATCAAGAATAACTTCAATGCCAGCCTTGTGCAGAGTCTTTACCATCTGCTTAAACTCGCGAACTGGTCCGCCAGGAGTTTTATCTGCGGCATAAGAAGTCTTTGGTGCAAAAAATCCGATTGTACTGTAGCCCCAGTAATTTACCAGAAGCTCTCCAGTACGAGGATTTGTATTTGCATTTTCGTTTTCATCAAATTCAAAAAGAGGAAGAAACTCAACTGCTGTAATTCCAAGCTTTTTAAGGTAATCAACTTTTTCTTCAAAACCGCGGTAGGTTCCGGCAATTTCGCGAGGAAGGCCAGAAGACTCAGAAGCGGTGAAGCCCTTTACATGAGTTTCATAAATAATAGTATTTTCCAGAGGTCTCTTAAGCGGGCGGTCCCCTTCCCAGTCAAAATTATCATCATCAACAACAACACACTTTGGAAAATCAGAAAGATCCTGAAGCTCGCCTCCAAGGTTTCCTTCAAAGCCATGCTTCCAGAGATTGTTATAAGAACGGAATACAGAACCTGGTGTAAAGGCTTTTGCATAAGGATCAAAAAGATATTTATGGGGATTAAAACGAAGTCCTCTAGGTGGGATATAAGGTCCATCAACCTTGTAAAGATAAAGCGCGCCCTCTCCAAGGCCCTCAATAAAGATGTGCCATACGTCTCCTGTACGGTTATTATGAGGATCAAACTCTATAACCGCAGAAGGCTTTTGATCTAATTCACTCTCAAAAAGCACAAGGCTCACTTTTGTTGCATCGTGGCTGTAAACTGAAAAATTCACGCCGCCGTCAGTAAGCACCGCGCCAAAGCCAAGAGGCTTTCCGTTATGAACCTTAAAATCAGTCATATTTAAATATTTTAACACAGTTAAAACAGAAATTCTATAAATAAATTCCTAAGTTATATGATTTTCGTATGATAATGGTTAATCTTGAAAACTTGTGTTATAATAGTAAAAATATGAGTGATGAAATCAAATCTAACGAAAATAACGAACCTCTGCGCACTGCCGTTGTTGCAATCATCGGACGCCCTAGTGCCGGAAAATCTACCTTTCTCAACACTGCCTGCCAGGAGCCTGTAAGTATTGTTTCTCCTATTCCGCAGACAACCCGTAACGCAATTAAAGGAATTGTAAATACTTCTTTTGGTCAGTTGATTTTTATTGATACACCCGGCTACCACGATTCAGAAAAAAAACTCAACCTTCGTCTGCGCAACGTTACAGAAAGCCAGCTTGAAGGAATTGACTGTGTACTTTATGTAATTGACTCTACCCGCTCACCTGGAGAAGAAGAAGCTAAAACTGCAGCCCTTCTCAAAGGCTTGCAGTCTAAGGTTGTAGTTGCAATCAACAAGTGTGATTTACCTTCCAGCCGCCCGCTGCCTGTACGCCAGTTTGTAAGCGAACAGCTGCCTAACGTTCCGGGAAGCCGCATTTTTGAAATGTCTGCAGAAAAGGACACAGGAATCAATGAAGTACTCAAAGCCCTTTATGATATTTCTCCAGAAGGCGAGCCTGTTTATGATGAAGAACTTTACACAGACCAGGACCTTACTTTCCGCGTTTGCGAAGTAATCCGTGGTGAAGCTATTAACCGCCTGCAGGACGAAATTCCTCACGCAGTTTATGTTGAAGTTGCAGATGTTGAACACCGCAATGAAGGCAAAAAACTGTGGATCCGCGCCTTCCTTTGTGTTGAACGAGAAAGCCAGAAAGGAATTGTAATCGGAAAAGGCGCTTCAAAAATTAAAGAAATCAGAACTGCTGCCGTTAGAAAACTCAGCGAAATCTATATTCAAAAAATAGACCTGGATTTACAGGTAAAAGTAGATAAGAACTGGAGGCAACGCGACTACACTCTGAACCGACTCATTCCACAGCAAAAGTAATTAGATAGAGTACAATCGCCGATATTGTAATATGCTGTCTTTAGAAAAAGGGATGGACAATGTCCATCACGTTTTGGAAACAGATGACATAATAAACATCGCGCTCCGAATGCTTGCCTGCATAAACCGGGAAGCTGTTCAACACAGCATAAGGACAGCGTATCTTTCTTACAAGGTCGCCAGTGAACATCCGATGGCAAAAGAATGCAAGATGGAAAATCTTGTATTCCTTGCCCTCTTCCACACAATAGGCTTTTTCCGCGAAGACATTCATTTTGATTACATTCCACATCAGAGCAATCTGGACTTTTTTGCACACGACAAAGTAATTAAGAGTAAATACGTTTTTGCCTGCTACTATCTGGATTACATGACTCCGGTAAAAGCAGATGCTCTTCCAATTCAGAATTTCCTGCAGCCTCATAATAAAGATCTTCGGGAATTCCTTTATCAGGAAGAATACAAAGACATCATTTACATGTGTGCAAGAATCAGTGACTATGTAATGAAGAATCCGGATTCTGCCTTACCAGAAAATCTGAATGTAATTGATCCGGGGCATTTTGCTCCTGAGTATGTTGAAGCTTTTAAAAAGCTGAACAAGGGCAATGCGCTTACAGATGCCATCAAATCAGAAAGTCATATCAGTGAACTTTCAAAATATATTTCTACAATCCGTTTTAATCAGGAAGATAACAAGAGCCTTGAGAGAATGCTTGTACAGCTTCTGGACTTTAAGAGTACATCTACGATGAAGCATTCAATTAACACTTCAAGCTATGCACTTTCTCTGGGCCTTCGTCTTAATCTTGATTCAAAAAATCTTACAACTCTTTACAACAGCGCCTTCCTTCATGACATTGGAAAAATTGCAACTCCACAGCGCATTCTCGAATTCCCTGGCAAGCTTTCTCCGGAAGACATGGGAATTATGCGCCATCATGTAAATCATTCTAAACGGATTTTAAACGGCTTTGTTCCAGAAGAAGTTCTGGAAACAGTTTACCGCCATCACGAAAAATTAAACGGAACCGGTTACCCTCGCCACGTTAAAGGAAAAGACCTTACCCTTTTGCAGAGAATCCTTACTGTTGCAGACATTACAAGTGCACTCAACGACAGCCGCAGTTACAAAGGAGAATTCTCAAAAGAAAAAACAATTTCCATCATTCAGAAAATGACGGACAAGGGCGAGCTTGATCCAACCATCACAAAATATGTTCTTGAAGATTTTGATGAGCTTTTGCAGGAGCAGAATGTTTTGCAGAGCATGCTCAGCGTAGACTTCAGTAAGGTTATTACAAACTACAACGACTACATTTTGAGTGACATGGGTATGATGGCTGATTCTCTGTTGAATAATGCAGATGCCGATGACATTGAAGAAGTAGAAGAGATTGATGAGCTTGAAGAAGACGGGGAACCTGGAGATCTCGGAGATCTCGAAGATCTGGAAGAAATCTAAATCTCCGCGGTGATTGAGTCTGTCGATATTACCGCAGAACTGCCGAAACCCCGTTCTTGTTAAACCCTCCCCTTTTCATTATATTATCTATTATATGGAAACAACTTATAAGACTCAGGGCGTTTGTGCACGCTCT
>JAEEGJ010026350.1_pt1 | contig 11796 bp, 18 predicted proteins | sample 8958761 | NCBI WGS metagenome assembly JAEEGJ01 (sample SAMN16246546, study PRJNA631951) | gut metagenome | biome: gut microbiome; feature: rumen; material: RS-attached | host: Bos | place: Iran: Karaj | collected 2018-10
GTCTTTGCTTTTCATCTACAACGATCATAACAGGAGTTTTTTGAGCTTTTATATTAGTATCACATGTTCTTTGAGCTTCATATAATCTATATGCAAATAATTCCATTGTAGAAAATGTAGGTACGCATTCCCAGTTATTCATAACTAAAATACATTCTTTACTCTTTTTATTCTCAATTTCTTCTTCAGAATCAAGTTCGTTAAAACCAGTGTATAATTCTCTCATTTGTTGAAAATCATACGAATAGCAATTAAGTTTAGTAGGAAGTCCATAAACATTAACATAACCTGCAGAAGCAGCATTAGTGTTTATGAATCCATATTTTTCATCATATAGTAGAGCAGCTGTTCCTTTATAAAATAAACATCTCTCTAACCATCTAGCATTCATTGATTTAGGAAGATTAACCCATTCAAATATAGAACGTGCTAATCTTTCAAATCTATTTAAATAATCAAAATAAGTTGCAATGTTAACGACTGCTGAATCAGTCCACTTAAAATTTTGTCTTTTTTGTGTTCTTCCCATTTAAACACCTTCTTTCATTAAATAATATAATTTGATTGAGAATAATCTAAAAATGTACTAGGATTATGCCATAATGTAATACCATTATCAAACATTTCTCTAAGTTTAATTAAATCATCACCAGGAATATCACCAGAGAAATTACAGTCAATAGTTTTAATATAATTCCAATTTCTTCTTGAATGTATATTTGGAACTTTAAGTGAATTTACTTTATAACCATACATATCAAAGTATTGATCTATAATTTGAGCATATTCTCTTTTAATAACAAAGTCATAAAGTTTAAAGTTTAAGTTATTTAGTGAATAATTAACATCTCCACCATTAACACCACGTGATCCATAAGGTACCATTTTATGTTGATAAATTTCACCCATTGAATTTAATATATTATTAAATCCTAATTTACTTATTACTGGAACTTGATTAACAGCATAATTTATTTTAGCATCTGTTTCTGTTGTAGATTTAGCTAAATCTTCATTAACACCATTTTGTACAAGCCAGTTAGTGTACATATCAGATGACCATGAAGCAAGTGGAACTTTAGCACCCATTAAACTTTCTGAATAATTTTCATCTACACCTTTATAATATTGTGGTATAGCTATAACACTTAGTCCAGGTACTAAAGAAGCACTGACTTGAATAGCAATTCCATTTTTAACTTGTCTATATGTTTCATCTTCAAATCTATAAATCATATTACCACCAACATTATTAGTAAGCATTAAATATCTATATGGATAACATAATAATTTATTATTTCTAGGAGTATATCCACCACCTAATTTATTATCCCAATTTTTATTAAATGTTCCTAAATCAAATGCTGTATATTTTCTAACTTGTTGTCCTGTAGTATCCCAAAGTCCATAATGTAATCCAGAACTTCCTATTTCATAAGTCCATTTAACAGCTGTATCAACCATAGATAAAGGTATTGGCATAATAAATTGAATAACTTCATCATTACCAGCTAAAGTAGTATCAATGTAACTATTTAATATAGCCCAAGCTTCACCTTCACTAGAAATATCTTTAAAGAAAACATATTGTAATCCACTATATTGATTATTTATGAGTTGTCCACGTGATCCTGTTATTCCCATACATAGACAGTGTGTAGTATTACCAGCAGCACCCATGTCCATACAATCTATAACATAAGGTTCACCATAAGAAATATATTCACCAGTTTCTAATCCTTCTGGAACAGTATGAGCTCCTATTGAATCATTAGAAACATGTTCTCTTTCAGTAAAGCATTTTCTATAAATTAAGTCAAATTGCCATGTTTGAAAAGGATCAGTTTCAATTTCTATTTCAGTCATTCCATCATTTATATATCTCATATTTTTAACATATGCAAAGAATGTTTTATTTGCATAAGCTTCATTTTTATAACTTACATAATTATATCTTATTAAATCATCATAAGAAATATCAGTAGTAGGGAATCTGATAACCCCTTCTTTTCTTTGATAAGTAGCATTATCTAAGTAAATATGTGGTAAATTACTAAAATAAGCCCACTGATCATTCCAAGTATTAAATTTTAATTGATTAGTATTATCTAACTCTAAATCACTTTTATATAAAATTATATCAGTAGTAGGAGCTATCATATAATCACCTTCCTTAATTTATTTTAACGATCCTTGCTTATCCTTCAAACAGCTATAGTTATTTGATCGTTGACCTGTTTCCCACACCTTATAGGTTACTCCTTTATATAAAAATAAGAGTTAAGGAATTAAATCCTTAACCCTTATTAGATTAACTAGCAGCTTCTACAGTTATTGTATAAGTAGCAGTTACATTACCAGCAGTAGCAGTAATTACTGAAGAACCAGCTTTAACACCAGTTACAACAGCTATTTTATTATTACCTTCTTTAGCAGCAACAGTTGCATTTGCAACAGTTCCTGAACTATAAGTAATAGTTGCATTAGCTGGGAATGGAGTTGTTTCAATATGTAATTCTATATCATTACCAGCAGTTACTTTTAATCCTGTTTCATCTGTAAATTTCATAGAAACTATATCAACTGATGGAGCAGAAGTACATAATACAACACCATTAGCAAATAATGAATAGTTATACATCTTAGTTAGGTTAAGATAATATTGCCATGTTCTATTGTTTGCATTATAGAACTCATCAAGATACATATCTTGTCTTTTAATTCTAAACCAACTAGAATCACCAATAAATCCAATAATAGCAGAACCATCAAATATTTTAGTTCCATTATCATCATATTGATCAAAGTTATCAACAGGAATAATTCTTCCTAGTAAGTCAGCTTTACTCATATTAAAGCTTTCGGCAAGTACATTAACATCTAAGTAAGATCTAACATCATTTCTGATTAAGAATACAATATCTTCTGGTCTAGAATATGTAAGAATTTCTCTACCATATCCACCAACTTTAGCCCAAGCATTATATTCAATACTAGGTAATTGCATATTTAAGAATAATTCTCTTACCTTAGTAGTGAATGCTTTAGCAGTAGCTTCTGAAGAAATTGCACTAACTGTTTCATATTGAACTTGGTTAGAACTAAATGCAGCACTAACTAATCCTTTAGTAAATCTAAATTCATCAATGTATGCACCATTATATAAACTATTAGATAATTCCATAACGAAATTGTCTAATGAATCCCAAGATACAAATGCTTGTTTTAATTTGTGTCTTGAAACTGTTACTGGATATTGTAAATCCATATTAACTGAAGTATATTGAACTTTTACATCAGCTTCATATTTAACAAGTAAACCAGCAAAATCATTAACATCGTATTTTCTTCCTTTAGCAGGATTTACATAAATTTCTTGTCCAGCATATCCAAGTGGTATACGATCACCTTCAAGTATTTGTAATGGATTATTAAAATACTTGTTTTCAAAACTTGTATAAACGATTCTGTTTACAAGTCTATTCATAAATTCATTCATTACAGCTGTATTGTTTAAAATTGGAGTACCAAAAGCAGCTATATCAGTAGATTCATCAACTATTGGTAAATATTGATGATAAATAGTTCCTTCAGATACTGAAGCTTCTCTAATTGCATTTAAAGAAGTAACTAAGCCTTGAGATGGATTCATGAATAATCACCTTCCTTTCTTTAATTAGTGTCTTATAAACACCTTAGAATAGATATATGACAAAACCCAGTAACTATGTATTAACTAACTGTGATATTGCCTTTAGTTAGTACCTTAACATGTAAGTTCCCAGGACATATCTACTCTAAGCTGCTTATAAAAGCAGCTAGGAGAATAATATATGAAAACGAATTACTTTATAAAGTTACCATTTTTATCAAATGCAGATCTAAGATCTATTTTAGGTTTTACTTCTTCTGTTTCTTCTTTTTTCTTTTCTTCAACACCAGCAGATACTTTTTGAAGTAAATTACCATTTGCTTCAACTAACATATCTGTTTTCTTTTGTAACTTTTCTATCTTTTCATCTTTAGCTTTAATATCATTATTTAAAGCTTCATTATAACTCATTAGATTAGCTATATCATCTGATATAGAACTAAAAACTTCTTTATCTAGTTTTTCATCTATTGAGTTTAGTATTTCATCAAAGTTCATACATATACCTTCTTTCTATTATTATATCATATTTATATATAAAAGTCAATTTTATCTTCTTTCTCTAAGTTTCCTTGCATATAATACCCAAGGAAATTTTCTATCTCTTCCTGTTGGAGTAGGTGGAGTAGGATCATCAGAATGTGGATTATATATAAATCCTTGAAATGTATAATGTGACCATTTATAGTTATTAGAAGCTCTTAATGTTTGTGTATAAAAATATGTTCCACCATAAGCTGAATTTGATGTTACTATAGTTCCATCACTATTAATTTGTTCTACTATAGCAACGTGTCCTGATCCACCATTATCATCTGAAAAACATATAACAGCTCCAAGTGCTGGAACACTACCTGTTCTATATACATCTCTATCTACTCTATTCCACCAAGCACCACCATCATAATATCCAGGTAATTCTCTTGGATTAGGTTTATTTATACCTGCATTAAGTGGATCTCCTATTTCCCAAAATCTACCCCAAGCATAAGCAGTACAGTTAGGCATTCCATAACCAGTAGCATAGTAAGGATTATCATTACTATACCAGTGTCTATTATTAAGCATTCCATCACTATTAAGTCTAGGAGTATAAGCCATAAAATAAACCACCTCCTTTATAGTTTAGATAAAGCTTCAGCTTTATAAAAACCAGTTGTTCCAGAATTATTACCTACTTGATATGGATAAGGTCTACCTTCATAAATATCACGTATTTGTCTTATATAACCTATTCCATAAGCAGTATTACTATTACCCATACTAGAGCCATTTCCAGTTCCAATAATTTTAACAGTATCACCTACTTGTAAACCTGTAGGTTCTGGAGTTGGAGTAGGTTCAGGAGTTGGAGTAGGTTCTGGAATAGGTTCATCACCTAAGTGATTAAGTCCAGCATTCTTAATTATAGTAGGATAATCTTTATAAACATAATTTGCGTCTACTCTAGTTCCTGCTACATTATATTTAGATGTAAATTGCCATACTCCATAATTAATTCCATAACTTGTTGATGGTGGATTATCACCCCAACAAGCTATCCACCAGTCATATTTTTTATTTAGTTCATTACCTGATAATTTATTTCTATACCAATTAAGATTAGTATAAACACCAAAATAATATCCACCATTTTCTATAGTTTCACCAAAAGTTGTAACTATATCATTTAATTGAGATCTAGAAAGTCCATTTAATGAAGGATCTTCTATATCTAAGTAAAGTGGTAATGTAAATTTTTTATCACCAATTACTTCTAAAAATTTTCTTGCTTCTTTTCTAGCTTCATCTGAATTTTTAGCATAACTATACCAATAAGCACCTAAATTAATCCCTTGTAAACCATTATAATGATTTTCAAATTGATTATCTTTAGTAGTACTAAAACCAGCTCTTAATATACAATAATTTGTTTTATTTTTTATTTCATTATAATTAATTCCACCTTGCCATGTAGAAATGTCAAAGCATAATTCTTTCATAAAATCACCTACTTTTCTTTATTTTCATTAGTAAATTCATACAAAAGTTTTTCTAAATACTCTTGTAATTTTTTAGGAATTGGCATTTTACATTTAATCATATTTTTTAAAATGCTTAATCCTTCAAATACAATATATAAAGAATTAAATATAAATGCTAACCCACATTGACCTAAATGAAGTGATTCAGTAATGGATTCAGGTAAAAATCCTATTAAATTAAAATGTGAAATATAATCTATTACAAAACAAAATGCAATAGATAAAATCATTCCAACTTTTCTTATTATTCCATCAATACCAATACAAGAGTTAATTTTCTTTTCTTTTAATGCTCTTAAAATACCAAATACAACATCTAATATTATACAAACAATAAGAATTTTTACACTTTTACTATTACTGATCATCTTAATTATTTCATTCATAAGCACATACCCTTTCTTTATTATATTATATCATATTTTTATTAAAAAGTCTTTATGTTCTTTATAAGTCTTTTATCACCTTTAATAGTAAATTCTGTTTCTATTAGTTTTACGCCACCCCTAACTCTTTTAAATATAAGTTTACCTGGACAAGTAAAACCAGTTTTAAAATCATTCCATTCAACATATTTATAACAACTTTGAGGCATTCCAGCACATGTTATTTTAACTTCATCATCTATCATTTCAAGATAACATTTTTGTCTTATAAATCTTGCTTTAGTAAAATGTGATTCGTGCTTCCAAGCACCTAATTTAACATCATCTATTTCACAAAATTTAGTAAGTTCTTCTATTGGAAGTAATGTGTGTACTGAATCAGTATCAGAATAACAGTACATATCTTTACCATACTTTTCTATAGAATAGCTTTTAATAGCTTGACTAGTTCTTATAGTTTTATTCCTAGCATAACTTGTTATAAATATTCCTATAGGTAAATAAAGTCCATCTACCATTTCTACATCTGATAATTTATAGTGAATCATTCCATCTGATTCATCATAATATGGATATTTGCACTGCATTTCTTTACCCATAGCAAATTTACCATAAAGAGAATTAAGCATAAGTTTACTTAATGCTCTTTGACCTTTATTACCTTCTTTAGTTGCTTTTATTTTTCTTTCAGTCCATTTATCTATATATTTATCAAATAATCCATAACTACCTTGAAATTTGTAACCACGAATATATTCTAAATCATATACATCATAATGCTCTAAAAATAATTCTAGATCTATATTACTTAATACTAAACATACAATATCACCATTAGATGATTTTAAATATTCATTCTCTATAAAATAACTACCTTTAATTTGTATAGTAGGTATCATATTCTTTTTAACTTCAAATGAACATGTAATCATTTGTACGTATAGTGGATAATCTGGATCTTCTTCATATTTACCTTCATAAGGAAGTGGAAAACCTATAGGAAGTAGTTCATATCTCATAACAGAAGGATATAAACTGTTTACATCTAATACTTCACCTTCACCAACATCTTTTTCCTTATAAATATCGTTTAAATAAGTGAATCCACCTTTATAAGCTTGTCTTATATCTTTATCTATTTCATAAGGTAAACATGGAAATAACTTTTCAAATTTTTCTTGTTTATAAAATTTCTTATAGTCTTTTAAAGCATTACTTGCAGAAGTTATATTTGTTAATCCTTCATCAAATAATACTTTTAAAGCCATAGCAACGATTTTTACGTCATTCTTGATGTAATCTATTTCTTCATCATCTAGAACGTGTCCTAGTTCACGTGGTTTATTATAATCTAGTTCTAGTTTAGATATTGGAAGTCCAAATGACTTCGCAATTACTGAAACTGAAAAAGGGATTATCTTAAGTGAATCAATAAACGTTGCTTTTTTGACCTTTTTACCTTTTACTGAAAAATATACTTCTATTGTATAAAACATTCCCATATCACTTATTAAAGTAGTGAATGTTTTACTTCTTTTATCTTTTTTATCTTCTATAAATTCATAACCATTCTTAAATAAATAATCAAGTATAAATGATCCATCAAAAGCTAAGTTGTGAAAATAATATTTACTACTTTTATTCTTAGATATATAATCTATAAAACTATCAATAGTATTACCTATTTTTATATTATCAACATTTCCTATTTCACATATAGCCCAAGCCCATACATAACTTGAATCACTAAGCCATGTAGCAGTTTCAAAATCTGCTGTATAGTTCATTATTCTAAAGTGCTTACTTGATCTGATAAATCAGTTAAATCATATTCAAGTATAGCATAATCATCATCTAATATACCTAGTTCTTGTAAAGCTCTATTAAAAGCTTCTTGATTATTATCAAATCCTGCTATTGTTTGTGATTCAGGATTATCATTATAATATTCAAATAAATCTGATAGAGTTGGACTTTTTTTAATAAGTTCATAAAATTGTTCTGGATTTTTAATACTATCTAATTTTTCTTTTAATAGATCATAATTAGAATAATTACTCATTTGTTCTAATGCTTCCATGTAATTTTCTTTAAACACTGCAGCTCTTTTCATTTCACTGTCATATCTTCCTAGACCTGTAATTCTTCTGATTAATCTATTTGCTTCAAAAGTATCTTTAGTTTTTTCTAGTTTATTTAAACTTGCTATTGTTTGTTTAGTAGTAGCAACTTCCTTTGTATCTAATCCAAATTTAGCATAAGGATTATCTCTCTCTTGTATTTCAAGTTTACCCTCTAGGTATCTTCTTGCTCTATTCCTTGCAAGTTTAATTTCTCTATATTCCCAAGAAGTTAATTCTTTACCTGATTCAAGCTCTACTTTTTTAGCTGTTTCTATATCAAATTTTTTAAGTGAATTAATAAGTCTATTAAGCTCTTTTCTAGTATAAATGTCATTCTTTAAAGACTGATAATTCTTTACATCAGGTACATAATTAATACCTTCAGCTTGAAGTTCATTAACTTGTTTATTAAACTTATTAACAGCTTTACTAAGCCTTATATAATCCCCACGTTTCCATCTTATTAAATTATCAGCCATAAATGACACCTACCCTTCTTATAATCCCATAATGAATGTTAAATTTTCATTTACTTCAGCACCAGTAACTTTATTTATTATTCTAAATCCACGTTTCTCAATTTTCTTATAATATGCAAATAATAAATAATAATTAGCAATTATATTTACTTTATATTTATTTTGAATTTTAAGATTTTCTTCTTTTACATAAGCTTCATAACCTTTTAAAAATCTTTCTTTATTAAATTCACTTGTGAAGTATATTTTTATTTTATCAAGTTCTACATAATAGTTGCTATCTTTAATGTCATTATAAACCTTTGCTGCCATATTTGTAAACACCACCTTTCTAATTTTTTGAAATTTTCTTTTCTTCAGATGACTTCTCTTTTATTATTAATTCTTTTCTATCACCATCAAATATAAAATTATAATCAGGAAATAGATCTATCATCATTAATATACTTTCTAAAGTAATCTTTTCATATCTAATTCTCATAATTTACTCCTTTATAATATTATTCTTTTTGTTTTATATTCTTCTTTAACTATAGGATTACCATTTCTATCTTCTACATTTCTATGTTTAAATTCAAATTCAGATAAAAGTTCATATATAATATTTATTTCACCTATACTTATTTTACCTTGCTTAACTTGTTCCATTAAACATTTACTAATCTTTAAAAATGCTTTGTAATCATAATCTTCAATTAAGTGAATATAGTTATGTGATGTAACTCTATTTAATACACATAAATTATTCTTTTTAGTTTGTCCACCAGAATGTTTAGGTATTATATGATGTGTACTTAATTCCTTTTTAGAATTAAATTCATAACCCATAAAATCATATCCTAAATGTTCTAGATCATATTCTTTATATAATTTTTCTCTTAATCTACTCATATTCTACTCCTATAAATATTACTCTATAACCTTCTTTATTTCTTTTTGCATAAACTTTAGATCCATAGAATATAACTGTTTTTCTAGTTACATTTAAGTAATTAGCAAGTTCAGTTATAGTTCCATCAGTTAACCACTTATCACCATGATAAAGAGCATATATTCTTACCTTTTTCATATTAAATAAAAAGAGCTAGTTCACCTAAACTAGCTCGAATCCTAATGCTTTATTTGGTGAATTTTTAACTGTTCTTTTAATAATTTTTATAGTAAAACTATGTGTATATTCTAAATTTTCATTAGATGATATTAAATCTAAAAGTTGATTAGCAAACATCTTTGAAGCTGTTACATAACTTTTATTATTTTCATCTATTAAAATTGTTATCTTTTTAAATATTACTTCACCTGTATCAGATGGAGTTTCTATTACTTTTATTAATGTATCTTTTACTTTTATTTCTTTGTTTTCACATTCGTTTAATTTATAGTCACATTCAGTATTAAGAAGATTAAATATAACCTTCTCATCTTTGATTGACGTATATATACTTTGTTTACTTTTTCTAACGTTAGTTAATTCACCAAAACCCTTAATTACTACGTCGTTATTCATAGTAATTATTCACTCTCTTTATCATCTTTTTTATTTGATAAGAATGTTACTTTATCACAAACAAGTGAAGTTACTTTTTCATTATGATCTTCTACTTCCTTCATTCTTGTTTCAATTCTTCCTGATACACCTATAAGGTCACCTTTATGACAATATTCAGCTATTCTATCAGCTAAATCATTCCATACTATCATATCAATAAAGTCTGTATCATAATTTCCTTCTGCATTTTTATATGTTCTATTAACTGCTACAGTAATATAACCATATTTCTTTTTATTTTCACTTTCTTTAACTTCTAAATCTTTTACTAATCTTCCTATTAATGTATAATTATTCATATTTATTATTTCCTTTCTTCATATACAAAATCAGTTGAATCTTCTATAAGAATAAGTTTATTATTCATTATAAAATATTTCATTTTTCTTAGATATTTTTCTTTTTCACTAAGAGTATCAAAATATCTAGTAAAATATCTCTTAGTTTCAGTATTCATCATAGTAACCCAGATCTTCATTATTTTTCTTCTTTCTTAGGTTTTTCTTGATTAAGTTCATTAAGCTCTTTATTTACTTCAGCACTTTGTTCTTGTAAATCAATAGCTTTTAAAATTAATTGAATACATTTATATAATTCCCAATATTCATCACGATCATTAGGGTGCTTAATAAATAATTCATTAATTTGTTTGTAAAATTCGTTCTTCATACTTTCTACTCCTTTCTAGTGACCTTATAGACACTTTATAGGTAATAACATGATATGAGTTTCAAAATAGGAATTGACTTGTTATTACCTATAAACTAACTATAAAGTTAGTTTCTGGTAAAATCTGAATATATTTTACCAGCAATAATAAATGATATACAAAATGTTATAAATCCTAAATAACTCCAGGATAATAAATTACCTGTTATAAAGCTATGAATTGTTAACATATAAAAATCATATATTATTAATCCTATACAAAATATAAATAATTATTTTTTAATTTTTCTAAAAATTGTTCACATGTTGATTCTATTGGAATTTCAGATATTTTGAAAACAAATTGATTAATATAATATTGTGTCATTTTCTCAACTAACATTTCGTCATCAATATCAATCTCATTTACATTGAGTGGATTATAACTAAATTGCTCTTTAAATGTTTTTAAATAATTTTTCATAAAATCAATATCAATCTCATCATCAAATTCTTTTAATCTTTTCCAATTTTCAATTAATTTTATCGATAAATATTTATCGCTTGTTGAGTGTAGTATTACTGCAACATTGATTCTCTCATCACGTTCAAAGCTTGGAACATATTGCATTAAAGCATACTTAACATTTCTTTTCATATTATTTTCTTCCTTTCCTTGTTAATATTAAATATAATGTTAATGAGAATGCTCCACATGTAATAAATCCCATTATAAAGTCTATATATTCTATTAATTCAAAATCTACTATCATTATTTATTCCTTTCATTTTCAGATATTTTTCCTGATACTTTTGCTGCTGCATAAATTGTAACTAACATGAATATAATAATCATTATTAATATTATAACTAATGCTATCATAATCTTTCAACCCATTCTATTAATAAAGATAATTGAAACATGTTTTCTAAAT
>JAEEGJ010026351.1_pt1 | contig 11795 bp, 5 predicted proteins | sample 8958761 | NCBI WGS metagenome assembly JAEEGJ01 (sample SAMN16246546, study PRJNA631951) | gut metagenome | biome: gut microbiome; feature: rumen; material: RS-attached | host: Bos | place: Iran: Karaj | collected 2018-10
GAACGGAGGAAAGCATAGCCACCCCAAGCTCTGTGAAAACAAATGGCTTATATTTGACATTGGAGCCTCGGCCTTTTTTGTCCAAGGTCACAATTTGTGATCTTGAACAGGCCATCATGGCATTGTAAGCCGGGAATGACGAATACATGAAAAGTTACCTGAAATTTCTCTCCCGCAACAAGTTATACACCGTCATTGAGGCGGTGGGGCTTGTCGTAAGCCTGGCGTTCGTGATTGTGATCGGGTCCTCGCTAAGAGACCAGCTCACCATAGCGAGAGATGTTCCCGGCGGCAAGAATCTTTACATTCTGGGCCCCCAGAGTATGCCTTATCTGGAATATAGGGACAAGGAGACCCTGGCTTCGCTGCCCGAAATCGAAGAGGCCGCCGCTTTTATTCTGCCTAAACTATCCGTGCAAGCAGGAGAAGAGTCTTCGAGAATGCCTGTTCTTATAGCTGAGACTCGATTATTGGACCTTCTCCATTTCCGTGTCACGGAAGGAAGTATTCAGTCTCTCTATGGCGGGCAGGGGATTGCCCTTTCGGAATCGGCCGCCGCCAGGCTCTTTCCTTTTACAGAGGCCCTTGGACAGCATATCGGCATCGGTTTCGAAGGCTATGGAGAGTATGGGAGCGAAAAGGAGACGGCGGAGATCGTGGCCATTCTGGAAGATGCGGATTATTCCATACTCGATTCGTTCGATGTTTTCTGCCCTATGGAAGCCGACCTGGCCGCTCCGATGGCAATCCGTGCATCCAATATGCGGGAGACAGGTGTCGGAGAGACGGTTCATGTGCTGGCGTCGATGGTGGATGGAACCGACCTGGCGGCTTTCTCTGAGAAAATGATTTCCCTGGTGGGGCCTACCCTGGACCGTCAGGACGGTGAAGACATGATGGCGACGGAATATCGGGAGTTGTTCTTTTCATCGACCGATATTTCCGGAATCCGCCAGGGTAACCGGCTATATCTGAACGTTCTCGTTGTTCTCGGCCTGGTCCTGTTGCTGTCGGCTATTCTCAATTACATGAATCTATGCTCGGCCGTTTCCGGTGCCAGGGCGAAGGAGATGGCGACAAGGCGCCTTCTAGGCGAGGGGAGGGCACGCGTTTTCGGTCGTATTCTGTTGGAATCCATCGTGTTCACGGCCGTATGTTACGTTCTGGCCATTTTACTTGCCTGGGCGATCGTTCCCTATCTCAACAGCATCCGTCCCGAAGGTATTCCGGTGGCATTCCGCGTGTACCCGGGTCCGGTGTTCTGGATGTTTTCTGTAGCGATCGTGCTTTTGACAGGAGGCCTGGCCGGATTTCTTCCCGCCTGGATGCTTTCTTCCTTCCAACCCATCGAGGTAATCAGCGGGAACATCCGAAAACGTCTCAAGATGGGCTTCAACAAAGCATGTATCGTCGCCCAGACAGTTCTGGCCGTTGTGCTCGTTTGCATGGCCCTTGCGTTTCAGGCGCAGCTGCGTCATCTTGAGACCCTGGACGTCGGCATTTCTCCCGCAGAGAATCTCTTCTATTACCACCCGTCCTCTTACGATTCCCGGGAGGTGCATCTTCTGGGAGACAAGTTCTCAACCTTGCCGGGAGTCAGGCGTATCGGCTACACGGACGGGATCCCGACGCATTTGAATTCCATCACCATGGGCCCTCTGGAGGGAACGAGCATCAATCTGATTGTCTGCGATACGCTGGCTTTCAAGATGTTGGGATTCCGGGTAAAAGAAGGGTTCACCCAGGTGAAACCGAAAACTTTCTGGCCGACGGAAGAGCTGGCCCATGAAGGTGGCGTCAACCGGGACAATCCCGACATCGACCGCATCCTTCCGTCCGAACGTGACGCGACTTCCGAAATAGGCGGAATCCTGGAAACCTTCCGGCGTTTCGCGGCGAATATGGAGGATCCGTACGCCCGTTATTTTTCCCAGACCTTCCCGGGAGTGCTGATTACGTCTTCCCAGGAGTACCTGAATGGAATCCTGATCGAAACCGGGTCCGACCATGCGGCCTTCAAGAGAGAGTTTTCAAGCATTGTCACCCAGTTTTACAAAGAAACGACCGGCTATTATGACCTGGGCAATTCCTGGGACAACCAGTGCGGGTATCTGCAGGAAATCTTCGCGGCGGACTACGCGGATTTGCATCGTTATACGAAGATTGTCACCTTGTTCGCGCTGGTGGCCGTATTCCTGGCCATGCTGGGCCTGTTCGCCATGAGTACGTGGTTCGCCGCCCGGAATTCCAAGGACATCGCCATCCGCAAAGTGTTCGGCAGCGAGATGAAGGGTGAAACCCTTCGGACCATTCGTTCCTACATGGTTCTTATCGTCGTCGCCATTGCGGCCGGTATTCCCGTTTCGGTCGTCCTTGTCGGCCGGTTCCTGGAAAGATATGCGGAAAGAATCGCCGGGTATGGGTGGATCTTCGTGTCTGCCGCCCTGTTCGCGGTTTTCATCGCCTTCGTATCCGTCCTATGGCAAACCATCAAGGCCGCCAGGACCAATCCGGCGATGGAACTGAAAAAAGAATAGTTACTTGCCGATGTTCTGCTGGAAACCAATCTTGGGCCTTGGCTCGTTCTTCTTCTCATCAAGTCGGGAAGATAGTTCCGCTATGGCCAGGTACAAGTTGTCGATGTCCTTCCGGACATCTTCTGAAAGATCGTTGACAATCCCCAGGTCTTCTTCCCTCTGCAAAGCCAGAAGATCTACTTTGGCACGGAGTTCCTTTACTTCAGCAGAGACGGTAGATGCCGCCATTAAATACTGCCTTACTTGGGAGAAAGCACGCATGATGCCAATGTTCGCCTGGATGGCGGTTTCACTTTTAAGAACGGAGGATAGCATGGCCACCCCAAGCTCTGTGAAAACAAATGGCTTATATTTGACATTGGAGCCCCTGCTTTTCTTGTCCAAGGTCACAATTTGTGATCTTGAACAGGCCATCATGGCATGGTATTCTTCAAGATCAGAATCCAGCATCACCTTCTGCCCACGGATTTCATAAATCAGATTTTGGACGACCATCAAATCTTCGCTCATATCTCTCGCACAATTTAGAACTGTTACAAATATAATCGATAACAGATCCCCGGTCAAGCCGGGAATGACGAAAACATGAAAAGCTATCTAAAGTTCCTATCCCGCAACAAGCTTTACACCGCCATCGAGGCGGTGGGGCTGGCTATAAGCCTGGCATTCGTGATCATCATCGGCTCCTATGTGTGGCAGCAGTATGCAGTGACGAGGGAGAACCCGGATGGGGAGCGGATCTATGTGCCTGGATTGCCGATGTTTCCGGCACTTACCTATGGTTTCCCGGATGCCATCGGGGACATTCCGGAGATCGAGTCCGTTTCCAGGATGTGCAATGTCGCAGTTCGGCCTGTCATCGAGGGGGAGCAGATAGAAGCGGAAAGTGCCGGCGTAGAACCTGCGTTCTTTGAGATATGCCCAGAGTTTCGCTTTGTGGAGGGCGCAGCAGATGTCCTTTCCGCTCCTTCCCATGTGATTCTTACCGCCTCCTTTGCGGGCAAGCATGATCTTTCGGTAGGTGAGACCCTTGAAATCAGCGGGGACAGTTATATTGTCGGTGCCATCCTGGAGGACCTGAAGGGAACGGTCATCAAGCCGTACGACATTTTCATGAACGCAGCCATCTACAAGGATAATTGGCAGCCCTTCGACAACTACGGCAGTACGGTTACGCTGGTCAAGGTCCGTCCTGGAACTGACAGGAACGTTCTCTATGAAAAACTGGAGGCCGTTTGCAAGGACGTTTATTCAAGCATCTATGGACAGGCTTTCTTTGAACATCTGGAGCTCTCGCGTTATGATGAATTGTTTTTCAAGGATACGGGCGGATTTTTCAGACAGGGAGACAAAGGGACTCTCAGAGTTCTGATGCTGGTTGGGCTTTTGCTCCTTCTGTCGGCCATTCTCAACTATGTCAACCTGTCCGTCGCACTCACTGGAAAAAGGGCGAAGGAAATGGCTGTGAGGCAGTTATCCGGGGCGTCAAGAGTCGGCATTATCTGGAAGTACGTGGCTGAATCCATCGCGTTTACCGCAGTATGCTTTGCGGCCGGTCTATTGCTGGCGGAAGCCTTCTGCCCGGCCATGAATGCCCTCTTGAACAATCCGGATATCCCGATAAAAGTCGTTTGGTCTCCCGGGTATGTATTGGCATACATCGTCATCATTCTGCTTGTGGGAGCGCTCTGCGGCATCTTCCCGGCAACGATGGCAGGTCGCTACAAACCCGTGGACGTAATGAAAGGCGGATACCGGCGCAAGAGCAAGATGGTGTTCAGCAAGGTTTTCATCGTGCTGCAGAATGCGCTGGCGGTCATCCTTATTGCACTGGCAATCACGATGGAGGCGCAGATGCGAAAGACACAGGCGCGGCCGATGAACTGCAACATCGATGACATCTTCTTCCTCAAGGATTTTTCCGGCGAAGACGATACGCCTTTGAAAGATGCCCTTGAGGCGCTTCCTTGCGTGAGACGGATCGGAAGAAGTTCGGGAGTGCCCGGCAGTATCAATATGGGCCAGTACAGCACCACCCGGGATGGGCAGGACATTCTCTACAAACTGCTCAGGTTGGACAGTACTGCTTTCTCGATGTTCGGATTTGAGATTCTGGAGGATTTCCATGCACCACAATTCAATAGTGTCTGGTTCTCGGACAAGAGTTTTACCGCTACCGGTTTCGACTCTGACTATCACGACATCAGCGGCACGCTGAGCAGACGGACGAAGGGCTGCGAACAAGTTGCCGGCGTTTTCAAATCTTTCCCGACCAACAACGCCAATATGGGAGAAGAAGACTTAGCCATCGTTTCGCTGATGCGTTCTGAGGACATTCCTTTCGCCGGATTGGTCATAGAAACCACCCCGGACCGGAAAGCGGCGAAAGCGCAGATCATGGAAGCTTACGATAACTACATCAAGGACAAGCAGATTAAAGACAACTTGGCCTTCTGGGTTGACGAGAATATCGCCGAGGCCTGGAAACCGGCCCGCAACAATATGAGGCTGGTGGAGATTTTTATGCTCCTGTCCATTCTTATCGCCCTTCTGGGCCTGGTGGCTATGAGCACCTATTATGCCGATGAAAAATCCCGTGACATCGCCGTCCGGAAGGTGTTTGGAGGAACGATAGAAACGGAAGCGGGTCGCACGATCCGTGAATACATGATCCTGGTGGGGATTGCTTGCGTCATCGGCATTCCAATCGCCGTCTATGCGGCCCAGGAATACCTCAAGGACTTCATTTACCGGCTCGAGGGCTACTGGTGGGTCTTTGTCGTGGCCGTGCTGCTTACTGTTGCCATGGCCTTCGCTTCCGTCCTCTGGCAAACCCTGAAGGCCGCCCGGACCAATCCGGCGGTGGAGTTGAAGAAAGAATAGCATGAAAAGTTACCTCAAATTCCTTTCCCGCAACAAGTTGTACACCGCCATCGAGTTCATCGGGCTGGCGGTGAGCCTGGCGTTCGTGATCCTGATCGGGTCGTATGTGCGGCAGCAACAGAAGGCCGCCCACGGCTATCCTGAATGGAAGAAGACCTATCTTGTCGGAACCACCTATGGTTCCGTAGAGATGGGGCCCAGAACCGGTTTGGCCGGGCTGTTGAAGGAGAATGTTCCTGAGATCGATAAAGCTGCTGTCTATTCGTATCTGGGAATCGAGGGAAAAGTGGGAGATGTCCCTATCCATAACGGGATGATCGCCGGAGTCAATGCGGATTTCCTGGATATGTTCCCGATTCAGTGGGTATCCGGAAATCCGGACGAACTCCTGGAGTTGAATACCGTGGCCGTCAAGGAGCGGTTCGCCCGGGAGATGTTCCCTGGAGAAGATGTCATCGGCAAAGTCTGGGAGAATGGAGAGAAGGCAAGTACCGTTGTCGCCGTTTTCCGGGACTTCGGATCTCCGATTTTCCGTGATGACGAGCTAGTTCTCCTGAAGGTCAGAGAAAATGGCGAGTTGACACGGGGATATACCGGAGGCACCACCTGCTTCGTCCGGAGCGATGAGTCTGAGGACAAACTCATGGCCGATATCGACGCCGTCCTGGAAAACCATCTCAGGATGACATGGGGGCGCGACGAAACGAGGGCGATGAAAAACGGATCCATCGAGCGGATGGACCGCCTGTATTTCTCGGATTTGAACGGCGGGAACCAAGTCTTCCTGAAGGGCAACAAGTCTCTTCTGAAGATCCTGTCGGCTGTAGTGCTGCTGCTCCTGCTGTCCGCCATCTTCAATTACATCAATTTAAGTTCGGCGTTGGCAGGACGCCGCGTGAAGGAGATGGGTATGCGAAGTGTCTTGGGCGCATCCAGGGAACAGATCGTGTGGAACTACCTCAAGGAGTCCCTCGTCTTCACTGCCGTCTGTACGGTGGTAGCGGTCCTTCTGGCCTATGCATTCCAGCCAGTCTTTACGCATTATGTCGATGCCCATGTTCCCTATTCGCCCGTTTCGGTTCCGTTCGCCTGGCGTTGGGATTTCGGAACGGTCGCTATGGTCATCGGCCTTGCTCTCCTGATCGGCCTGGTTGCCGGATGGGTTCCCTCCCGCATCGCGTCCCGATTCGACGCCATCCGCGTCATCAAGGGTGATTATCGCACGACCTCCAAACGGATACTGTCCAAGGTTTTCATCGTTTTCCAGACGGGTTTGTCCGTCCTGCTGATCGCCTTCTCGCTGGCCATGGAACGGCAATACAGCCATATGATCCATCGGCCGCTGGGCGCGAATGTCGATGGCCTTTACAATCAGTATCTTGTGCGGGGTACCGGCCATGAAGACGCCTTGAAGGCCTTGCCGTTCGTCTCCGAAATGGACCAGACTAATGGCTACCCAGGAAACCCCTATATGACCATGTCCATGCAGGATAAAGAGACGGGCGGCACGGTCAGTTTTGCTTTCCTGTACTGCGGTCCGGAGGCATTCAAGATGTACGGTTTCGAAGTCGTGGAGGATTTCCACGCTCCGAATGGAGAAGGATACTGGCTCTCGGAGTCGGCCTTCCGTAAATTCGGAACGGATCCCGCCGAACCCAAGATGCCGGAGATCCTGGGCGAGTGGTACCAGGGGACTGTGGCGGGTGTCGTCAAGGATTTCGCGCTGACGGATGCCGCCCATGTCAACGACGACTTGCTGGGCATCCTCTCCGTATATGACGACCCAGACTCGCGTTATCGGGTTCTTCGTATCGAAGGGGACCACAAAGAAGCAGAGAAGGAACTCCAGGCGCTTTATAAGCGGTTCAGCATGGAACGGGATGGCTATGAGGGCATCCCTGAACTCAGTGGATTCATGAAGGACCAGTTAGATGCCAAACTCGGCGAGGCGGAGAATTACATGCGCCTAATCGAACTGTTCATGTTCCTTGCGGTCATGGTCGCGCTGTTGGGCTTGCTGGCCATGTCGGCTCTTTACGCGTCCGAGCGCACGCACGACATCGCCGTCCGCAAAGTCTTCGGCAGTACCGTCCGAGGGGAGACCCTCAAATCGGTCGGATCGTATATGGTTCTCGTCGGCCTTTCCTGCCTGATTGCCGTTCCTGTGGCCGTGTGGCTGGCCGGAAAGTATCTGGAGGACTTTAATTACCGGATATCGGGCTATGGATGGATATTCGCCGTGGCGGTCCTCATCACCCTAGCCATCTCCTTCCTTGCCGTCCTGTGGCAGAACCTCAAGGCCGCGAAGACCAATCCGGCCATTGAACTGAAAAAAGAGTAGTTACTTGCCTATGTTCTGCTGGAAACCAATCTTGGGCCTGGGTTCGTTCTTCTTCTCTTCAAGACGGGAAGAAAGCTCCGCTATGGCCAGATACAGGTTGTCTATGTCCTTTCGGACATCTTCTGAAAGGTCGTTGACGGCCCCCAGGTCTTCTTCCCTCTGCAAGGCCAGAAGATCTACTTTGGCGCGGAGTTCCTTCACTTCAGAAGAGACGGTAGATGCCGCCATTAAATACCGCCTCACTTGGGAGAAAGCACGCATGATGCCAATGTTCGCCTGTATGGCTGTTTCGCTTTTCAGGACGGAGGATAGCATGGCCACCCCAAGCTCTGTGAAAACAAATGGCTTATATTTGACATTGGTGCCCCTGCCTTTTTTGTCCAAGGTCACAATTTGTGATCTTGAACAGGCCATCATGGCATTGTACTCTTCAATATCAAGTTCTAACATGAAATCGGCCGGGAATCGTTTGATATTGCGGCGAACCGCTTGTTTGAGTTCCCTCGTTTCAATTCCATACAACCTTGCCAGATCAGAATCCAGCATCACCTTCTGCCCACGGATCTCATAAATCAGATTTTGGACGATCATCAAATCTTCGCTCATATCGCTCGCACAATTTAGAACTGTTACAAATATAAGCATTAGCAGATTCCGGGTCAAGCCCGGAATGACGAAAAAGAATAGCCCGGATGACGAAAATATGAAAAGCTATCTGAAATTTCTTTCCCGCAACAAACTATACACCGCCATCGAGGCGGTGGGGCTGGCCATAAGCCTGGCGTTCGTGATCATCATCGGCTCCTATGTATGGCAGCAATATGGAGTGACGAGGGAGAACCCGGATTGGGAGCGGATTTATGTGCCTGGATTACCGATGTTTCCGGCGCTTACCTATGGTTTCCCGGATGCCATCGGGGACATTCCGGAAATCGAGTCCGTTTCCAGGATGTGCAATGTCGCAGTTCGTCCTGTCATAGAGGGAGAGCAGATAGAAGCGGAAAGTGCCGGCGTAGAACCTGCGTTCTTTGAGATATGCCCGGAGTTTCGCTTTGTGGAAGGCGCAGCAGATGTCCTTTCCGCTCCTTCCAATGTGATTCTTACCGCCTCCTTTGCGGGCAAGCATGATCTTTCGGTAGGAGAGACCCTTGAAATCAGCGGGGACAGTTATATTGTCGGTGCCATACTGGAGGACCTGAAGGGAACGGTCATCAAGCCGTACGACATTTTCATGAACGCAGCCATCTACAAGGATAATTGGCAGCCCTTCGACAACTACGGCAGTACCATAACATTGGTCAAGGTCCGTCCTGGAACTGACAGGAACGTTCTCTATGAAAAACTGGAAGCCGTTTGCAAGGATGTTTATTCAAGCATATATGGACAGTCTTTCTTTGAACATCTGGAACTCTCGCGTTATGATGAATTGTTTTTCAAGGAGACGGAAGGGTTTTTCCGGCACGGAGACAAAGCGACACTCAGGATTCTGACGCTGGTTGGACTTCTCCTCCTTCTGTCGGCCATTCTCAACTATGTCAACCTGTCCGTCGCACTCACTGGAAAAAGGGCGAAGGAAATGGCTGTGAGGCAGTTATCCGGGGCGTCAAGAGTCGGCATTATCTGGAAGTACGTGGCTGAATCCATCGCGTTTACCGCAGTATGCTTTGCGGCCGGTCTATTGCTGGCGGAAGCCTTCTGCCCGGCCATGAATGCCCTCTTGAACAATCCGGATATCCCGATAAAAGTCGTTTGGTCTCCCGGGTATGTATTGGCATACATCGTCATCATTCTGCTTGTGGGAGCGCTCTGCGGCATCTTCCCGGCAACGATGGCAGGTCGCTACAAACCCGTGGACGTAATGAAAGGCGGATACCGGCGCAAGAGCAAGATGGTGTTCAGCAAGGTTTTCATCGTGCTGCAGAATGCGCTGGCGGTCATCCTTATTGCACTGGCAATCACGATGGAGGCGCAGATGCGAAAGACACAGGCGCGGCCGATGAACTGCAACATCGATGACATCTTCTTCCTCAAGGATTTTTCCGGCGAAGACGATACGCCTTTGAAAGATGCCCTTGAGGCGCTTCCTTGCGTGAGACGGATCGGAAGAAGTTCGGGAGTGCCCGGCAGTATCAATATGGGCCAGTACAGCACCACCCGGGATGGGCAGGACATTCTCTACAAACTGCTCAGGTTGGACAGTACTGCTTTCTCGATGTTCGGATTTGAGATTCTGGAGGATTTCCATGCACCACAATTCAATAGTGTCTGGTTCTCGGACAAGAGTTTTACCGCTACCGGTTTCGACTCTGACTATCACGACATCAGCGGCACGCTGAGCAGACGGACGAAGGGCTGCGAACAGGTTGCCGGCGTTTTCAAATCTTTCCCGACGAATAATGCCAATATTGGGGAAGAAGACTATGCCATCGTTTCGCTGATGCGCTCTGATGACATTCCTTTCGCCGGATGGGTAATAGAAACCACCCCGGACCGGAACGAGGCAAAAGCGCAGATAATGGATGCTTACGAAAACCACATTAAGGGCAAGCAGATTTACGGAAGCTTAGCTTTCTGGGTTGACGAGAACATCGCCGAGGCATGGAAACCAGCGCGCAACAACATGCGTCTGGTGGAGATTTTTATGCTCCTGTCTATTATCATAGCCCTCCTTGGTCTGGTAGCCATGAGTACCTATTATGCCGATGAAAAGAGCCGCGACATTGCCGTGCGGAAAGTTTTCGGGGGAACGGTGGACACGGAGGCGCAGAGAACGATACGTGAATACATGGTGCTGGTAGGGATTGCCTGCGTCATCGGCATTCCGATTGCGGTCTATGCCGCGCAAGAATATCTCAAAGATTTCATTTACAGGCTGGATGGCTATTGGTGGATATTTGTAGTAGCAGTGCTCTTCACAGGATTTATCGCCTTTGTCTCAGTCATCTGGCAGGTATTGAAGGCGGCGAAGACGAACCCGGCAATTGAATTGAAGAAAGAATAATGTTGATAATCCCGGTCCAACTGGGATGACGAATGTGATATGATTCTACGAAACTTAAAGAGCCTGATTCGCCGGTATCCGGTGGCGGTGGTCCTGAACTTCACCGGGCTGGTGGCGGCGCTGCTTGCCTTTGCCCTGATATTCCTGCAGGCAGATTATGAACTGTCTTTTGATAAGTGCCATCCGACGGCCGACCGGGTGTTCCGGGCCGACAAGAAGGGCGATGAATCGCTGTTCAGGAATATCCTGCCGAGAGGTTTTGCCGATGATATCATCGGCTCGTCCACCCATATTGAGGCGGGATGTACGGTGATGCCTTTTATCGGGGAAATCTATTTTTCCGTGGCAGAGAACGGGAAGACCCCTGTTGGTTACAAGCGGGATCTGATCTTCGTGTCGGAGCGTTTTATCGACGTGTTCGGCATCAAGATGATTGAGGGCGATTCCCATGCGCTGGAAGGGCCCAATTCCGTGATTATTCCCCGGTCGCTGGCGGAAAACCTGTTTCCTGGTGAGCGGGCGATTGGCAAGCTGCTGAGGACGGACGCCAAGTATATGGAACTGCCCCGGGAAATCACAGTGACCGGTGTGTATGAAGATTTCCCGACAAACACCCAGTTGGGAAATGACCTGTACCTGACCATCGGCGATGTCCAGAAGGGGAGTTACGGCGGAGCCAACTTCGTCTGCTATTTATTGCTGGACGATGCTGGGAATGCCGGAGCCGTGGCCGATGAGTTCAACGCCCATTTCGACTTTCCTCCGCAAGGAGACTGGCTTACGCCCATCGAGTTGGTGCCGCTGACCAGCATCTATTTCAGTAACGAGGGCAATGTCTATAAGAGCGGCAGCCGGTCGCAACTGCTTCTGCTTATCGCGATTGCCATCCTGATTCTGGGCATCGGCCTGATCAACTTTACCAATTTCTATGTGGCGCTGACACCGCTGCGTATCCGGAGTGTGAACCTGCAGAAGATCCTGGGGTTCTCTACCCGGCGGCTGCGTGCCCTGGTGGTGGCGGAGGCGGTCATCT
>JAEEGJ010026352.1_pt1 | contig 11795 bp, 2 predicted proteins | sample 8958761 | NCBI WGS metagenome assembly JAEEGJ01 (sample SAMN16246546, study PRJNA631951) | gut metagenome | biome: gut microbiome; feature: rumen; material: RS-attached | host: Bos | place: Iran: Karaj | collected 2018-10
GGGCTTGTTCCGCATCTTTGCCTGTTCTTCCAGACGGCGGAGTTCTTCCTTGTTGGTGCGGGTGCCGCGAAAACCGGGCTGGTCCTGTTCATCCACATGGATGCGGCCCCGTTTGTTTTCGTAATCGCTGATGACCCATTTTAAAATCTGTTCAATTTCTTTATTCACAGAGCGTCCGTTTGTCTCCGCGATGTATTTCATTTTTTCCATAATCAGCGGATGGATGCGTAATGTAAAACGGTATTGTTCCATAGAAGCCATAGCAGATACCTCCCGAAAGCGTGATGTCAGTTCAATGTCATCTTTAAGGATATTATAAATGAGAAACACAGTTAAATCAATAGCAAGAATGGAAAATAACCGGTTTTGTGAACTCTTTGAAAAAAGCATTCGTACCTATTGTAATATCTTTTGTTTTAGCTCGAAAAATATGGTACAATGAAACACAGATTTTGTTAAATCAAAGGAGCAAAGACAGTGGAAACAGGAAAACAATACAGCGGATTCCGCGTCTGTAAAAAAGAATTTATTAAAGAAGTAAACTCTGAGGCGTATCTCATGGAGCATGTAGTGAGCGGCGCCCGACTTTTCTATCTGAAAAATGAAGACGATAACAAGGTGTTTACCATCGGCTTCCGCACGCCGCCTTCCGATGACAGCGGCGTGGCCCACATCCTGGAGCATTCCGTCCTGTGCGGTTCCCGGAAGTATCATCTGAAAGAACCTTTTGTGGAACTGGTGAAGGGGTCCCTTAATACGTTCCTGAACGCCATGACGTACCCGGATAAGACCGTGTACCCGGTGGCCAGCCGCAACGACAAGGATTTCCATAACCTGATGGACGTGTACCTGGACGCGGTGTTCTATCCGCTGATTTATGAAAACAAATTTACCCTGAAGCAGGAAGGCTGGCATTACGAACTGGAGAAGGCCGACGACCCGCTGCAGTACAACGGCGTTGTCTATAATGAGATGAAAGGCGCCTATTCCGCTCCGGATGCGTACCTGGAATATTATGGAAAGAAAATCCTGTTCCCGGATACCACCTACCGTTTTGAATCGGGCGGTCTGCCTTCCGCCATTCCGGAACTGACCCAGGAAGCGTTTACCCGTTTCCATAAGACATATTACAGCCCGGAAAATTCCTATATCTACCTGTACGGGGATATGGATATTGAAAAAACGCTGGCCCATCTGGACAGCTATCTGAAAGACTTCCCGAAAACAGGAAACGTGCATTCCGAAATCCCGCTGCAGAAGCCCCTGGCCAAAACGGCGGAGTTCGACGGAACCTACCCGGTGCCGGAAGGGTCTCCCACTGAAGGAATGACGTTCCATGAAGTGCAGATCGTGGCGGGGGATATGCGGGACCAGAAGACCATCATGGCCCTGCGCCTGCTGGAAAACGTGCTGCTGGAATCGGAAGGGGCGCCGTTGCGCCGGGCCCTGCTGGACGCAGGCGTTGCCAAGGACATTTCCGGCAGTATGAGCGGCAGCATGCTGCAGAACATTTTTTCCGTCCGTGCCAGCGGCAGCGAACCGGGACAGAAAGATGCTTTTGTGAAAGCGCTGTACCATAACCTGCAGAAGATTTCTATGGAAGGCATCGACAAGGAACTGCTGGAAGCCTCGCTGAACAGCGCGGAGTTCAAACTGCGGGAAGCGGATTTCGGAACCTATCCCAAAGGACTGATCTACGGTCTCTCCGTACTGGACTCCTGGATTTATGACATCGACCCGGTAAGCAGCCTGCAGTATGAACCGCTGCTGCAGGAACTTCGTGACGCCGTACATACCAACTATTATGAAACCCTGATCGAGACCAACCTGCTGGACAATACCCACCGCGTCATCCTGACCCTGGCCCCGGAAGAAGGCAAAGAGGAAAAAGAACAGGCGGAACTGGCGGAAAAACTGGCTGCGGTAAAAGAGAAGACGGACCGCAGCGAGCTGGAACGGTATTCCGCGGAATGCGCGGAACTTCATGAACGGCAGGCCGCGCCGGATTCGGAAGAAGACCTGGCATCCATCCCGTTGCTGGAACGGAAAGACATAAAACGGGAAACGGAAAAGCTGACCGTAGAGAAGGAACAGGCAGAAGGGGGAACCTTGCTGTACCAGGCCCTGCCGACTAACAAAGTTACCTATTTAAACTGGCATTTCGATATGACCGGCATTGCCCCGGAACTGCTGCCATACTGTAATCTCCTCAGCGATGTGCTGGGTAAGCTGAATACGGATGAGTATTCCTACGCCGACCTGGCAAAATACACGGACATGTACACCGGTGGTATCTCCTTCCAGATGGAGGCGTTAAGCCGGAACAGCGACTGCAACGATTACACGGTGAAGTTTTCCCTGGCGGCAAAATGCCTGACGGCCAAACTGCCGGAACTGTTCAAAATCCTGAAAGCCATGACGCTGCACACCCGGTTTACCGACAAAGCGCGGCTGAAAGAACTGATCGACCAGGTGAAAACCGACTGGGACAACACGTTTTTTGCCAAAGGCCAGACCGTGGCGGCGGTGCGGCTCGCTTCGTATTTTTCCGCCAAATCCCGTGTGACGGAGCAGGATTACTACAGTTACTATCAGTTTATTAAAAGGCTGGCGGAAGATTTTGATAATGAGGCGGATACTGCCGTCGAAAACCTGCAGAAACTGCTGCCTGTATTCTTCAATAGAGGCCAATACCTGTTAAGTTACAGTTGTGACGAAACGGACCGGGACGAAGTACGCCGGATGGCACTGGACTTTACCGCGGCACTGCCGGCGGACAGTGAGGCCGGCGGAAAACCAGCAAAAATCCTTCCGCAGCCGGAAAAGAATGAAGCCATCATCACACCGGGCAAGGTGCAGTATGTGCTGGCCGGCGGTGATTATCACAAACACGGGTATCAATATAATGGAAGCATGCTGGTGCTGGCCACCATGTTGCGGTATGAATACCTGTGGACAAAGATCCGGGTACAGGGCGGGGCCTACGGGGCTAATGCCGTGTTCGACCGGAACGGCGTCATGTATTTTTCAACTTACCGGGATCCGCAACTGAAGAACAGCCTGGAAGCCTTCCGCGCCTTGCCGGACTGGCTGGAAAAACTGGACCTGACTGACCGAGAGATGACCAAATATGTCATCGGTACCATGAGCGGGGTGGACGTGCCCCTGACCAATTCTCTGAAAGTTTCCCGGGCGGCCCTGCAGGAACTGTTGGACGTGTCCGATGCGGACCGGCAGAAGACACGGAATGAAATCCTTGACGTCACACTGGCGGATATCAAAGCGCTGGCGAAGATGATCCGTGATGTGCTGACGGACAATTACATCTGCGTCGTCGGAGGACAGCAGGCCATTGAAGAAAATAAAGAAGAATTCAACATAACGCTGAAACAATAAAGCGGGTTTAGTCTGGTAAACGGAACAGAATTTAATTTTACAACTGCTGACTTTTATACTTAGGTATAAACCTAAAGGATAGAGGTCAGCAGTTTTTTGTTATTAAAATGCCTATAATATCAAACTTCGAATATTATACTTTATTGAATAATCAAAGATGTAGAACGTGATAATATAACACATATATACGAAATCACAGATTTGACAAACAAATGAAAAAACTGTAAAATGAATATGGATTTTTAAATGAGTTGTTGGTTAAATTACAATAATATATTAAATGTAAAGGAGATGACAATATTGAAAAAACTGATTCTGATGTTGTTTTTGTTGCTCGCAATGTCTGCAAACTGCTTTGCGGCAGGCGCTTCCAAAGACTTTGCGGCGGAAGAAAGCGCGGCAGATGCTTTGGTGGGTTCGCTTATGGGCGGTTCGGTCAGCTACGAACAGGCCAGCAAAGGCTTTAGCGCCGGACTGAAGCAGAATTTGCCGGCCGCCAAATTCGCGGAGCTGAAAAAGACAATCGGTACACGGATCGGGGCTATCAAAAACGCGAACTTCGTTGTCTTTTCCAGGCGGTTTGACCAGAAAAACGGTTATACGAACGTAGACGACCTGATCTATGTGGGGAATGCCGGAAACGGTAAGCTGGCCCGGATCGTGGTCACGTTTGCACCGGAAAAAAACACCAAGAAGATTGCCTCTTTCCAGGTGATCCCGGTAACGCCGGCGAAAAAATAACGGTCAGGACGAATAAAAACAGACCTTTTTAAAACACCAATTTATACATATTGAAAAGGAGAATTGGTATGAACAAAATTTACAAAGTTATTTGGAGTAAAGCGAGAAATTGCTGGGTGGTGGCATCTGAAATTGCCAAAAACCACAGCAAGGGCGGCACCGGCGTTTCCGGTGTTGTGAAAAAAGCCGGCTCCTCCGCATTACTGACGGCGGCTGTGACGGCAATGCTGCTGGCACCGATGGGGAGCGCGTGGGCTGCGCCGGTTGACATCAGCTCAAATAGTGATGGCTCTGCAACAGCAGTTTTCCAAAACAGCAATAATTCAATTGAAGTTGGTGATAATACCATTTCAGCTTCGGGAAAAGATAGTATTGCAATTGGTACTAGCCAGACAGCTGCTAGTGGTAAGGGAAGTGTAGCTATTGGTAGCAGGGTTGATGCCTCGGCAGATCATGCGACTGCTGTTGGTGATAGTGCAAATGCTACCAGCGAACGAGCGACTGCTGTTGGCGATGGTGCAAGTGCTGAATCAATGGACGATTCGGCATTTGGTAGCGGTGCTATAGCCAAAGGAGAGCAGAGTACTGCATTAGGGCATGATACTCATGCAGAAGGTCGGGAATCCATCGCTGGCGGTGACGGTGCTAGTGCGCTGCAGGACGATGATGCAGCTTACGGACACGAAGCGACTGCTGATGGCGGTGCCGCAATCGCAATTGGCTCAGGAACAGAGGCGGTTGCCAAAGAAGCATCTGCTGTTGGCGCTGGTTCAACTGCAACCGCTGAAGATGCGTCTGCTTTTGGTTCCGGAGCTGATGCAACGGCTAAAGATGCAACTGCACTTGGTACGGAATCAGTTGCATCAGGTACCGAATCAACATCAGTTGGTTCGCATGCAGTGGCTGAAGCAGACCGCAGCGTGGCAATTGGCGGTGGTGGTTCTGACGTTAGTTCTGCGCATGCAAGTGAGCAGTTTGCTAGTGCTATTGGTTCAGGCACAGAAGCTTCCGGTGTTAGTTCTACAGCTCTTGGCGGTGGTACAGAAACTACTGCAGCCAAAGCTACAGCTGATGGAGCTGTAGCAATTGGCGGCGGTGGAGAAAGTGATTTAGGTGCACACGCCGAGGGAGTTAATTCTATTTCTGTTGGCGTTAAGTCTAAAGCAACAGAAGAAGATGCTGTTGCCATTGGTACAGGCGCTACTGCAGAGATTGCTGATGGTGTCGCGTTAGGTTCTAATTCTAAGGCTGTTACAGGTGCCGGAGAAACCGGTTTCTTAATTGAGCGTCGTGAGGAAGGTCAGCCTGACTATGTTTGGACTTCGACGTCGTCTGCCGTTTCTATTGGTGATCCGGCCAGTGGAATTACCCGCCAAATCACGGGCGTTGCTGCTGGTACACAGGATACAGATGCGGCGAACGTAGCTCAGGTTAAAGCGGCTATGACGCATTACTATAGTGTAAAAACCACGAAGGAAACAGATGAAGAAGGCAATAACAACTATCTGAATGATGGTGCTACTGCGAACAATGCACTGGCTGCAGGTGTACACGCAAAAGCCGAAGGAAATGCTTCCACTGCAATGGGCTATTTTGCGAATACTACCGCTGAGGGCGCAATTGCCATTGGTAATGCGAAAGTCGATGAAACCGGTGCAGTTGCTTATCAGACAGAAGCTGCTAAAAATGAAGAGGGTCAGTTTATTAATGAAGCTGGAGAAGTTGTAGAAACCGAAGCAGAGGCCGCACGTGTCATAAAGAAAGACGATAATGGTAACCCTATTGCGGATAATACTGTTGCAACGGGGAAGAACGCAATAGCTATTGGTACGAATACCAAGGCCTGGAGCGAAGATGCAACTGCAATGGGTACTGATGCTATGGTATGGGGTGAAAATGGTACTGCTGTTGGTACAGAAACCCAAGCTGGTACCAATGCATCTGCATATGGCTATCAGGCGAAAGCTCATGGCGAAGACAGCACGGCAATCGGCTATACTACCTATGTCAGCGGAACGGATTCCACGGCGATTGGTTCTCACGCAACCAGCCAGGGTAACAACAGTACTTCAGTAGGTATGTATGCTACCACTAATGGAAACGACCAAACGGCAGTCGGTGAAGGCGCAGTAGTAGATGCCGGTGCACAGTACGGTACTGCTGTCGGTTATAAAGCAAATGCGAAAAGTACTTCTGCTACGGCAGTTGCCGGTATAGCTAACGGATATCAAAGTACGGCAGTAGGTAATACGACGACTGCAGGCGGAAGTTATTCCACTGCTGTTGGTAACAACAATACTGCAGGAGGATCTTATGCAACGGCTGTCGGTTATAAGGCAAATGGCTACAATACAGAATCCACAGCAGTCGGTTACCAGGCACAGGGCAACGGATATCAGGGTACAGCAGTAGGTTGGTCTTCCAATGCTGGCAACAGTCAGTCCACGGCAGTTGGCTATTATGCGCAGGGCACTGGTTCGCAATCTACGGCAGTCGGTTATTCTGCAGATGCTTCTAATTCTCAATCTACCGCAGTTGGTTATTATGCACAAGGCAATGGAACACAAAGTACTTCTGTTGGTATGTATTCACATGCAGGGGGATCTCAGAGTTCCGCTTTAGGTTATCAGGCCAATGCGAATGGAAATTATTCTACGGCGGGGGGTTATGGCGCTGTAGCAACAGCTATGGACTCAACTGCGCTTGGTTATAAATCGACGGCGAATGGAAGCGAATCTTCTGCAATTGGCGGCGGTGTATCCGCAGGTCAGTATTCAACAGCTGTCGGCTATACAACAAATGCAGGTGGAACTAACTCGACCGCGGTTGGCAATTATAATACTGCAGGCGGAAGTTATGCAACGGCAGTCGGGTATAGGGCTAATGGCTACAGTTCAGAATCTACGGCAGTTGGTTATCAGGCACAGGGTAACGGATATCAGGGTACGGCAGTAGGCTGGTCGTCCAATGCAGGCAACAGTCAGTCTACGGCAGTCGGCTATTATGCGCAGGGTACCGGTTCCCAGTCTACGGCAGTCGGTTATTCTGCAGATGCTAATAATTCCCAGTCTACGGCAGTCGGTTATTATGCACAAGGCAATGGATCACAAAGTACTTCTGTAGGTTATAATTCCCATGCAGGAAGTAGTAGTTCTACGGCAGTCGGTTATTATGCTCAGGGCAATGGGACAAACTCAACTGCTGCCGGTTATAGTGCTGTAGCAGATGGAACCAACTCAACATCTATAGGTAATTCAGCAAACGCGCACGGACAGCAGTCTACAGCGATTGGAGGCGGCGTAACAGGTTACAGCAGTCAGTATGGTATAGCAATTGGTCAGAGTGCCGGTGCTGGTTCGACAAATTCCACGGCAATAGGCTCTGGAGCACAATCTCCCGCAACGAATGCTACGGCGGTTGGCTACAATGCTGATGCTAAAAATGAAGCTTCGACAGCTGTTGGTAAGCAGGCTCAGGCACAAAATACAAACGCAACGGCTGTGGGTAATGTAGCCAATGCCGGCGGTTATGAGTCTACGGCAGTGGGTAATTATGCACAGGCAACATACAATAACGCAACAGCTGTAGGTAATGCTGCGAAAGGCAATAACTATAATGCAACAGGTGTAGGTTATAGTGCTAACGCCGGTGGCGTCAACAGTACAGCTGTGGGTTATAATGCCAGTGCTTGGGGTGCTAACAATGCTACAGCAGTGGGCTACAACTCCGGAGCTGGAAACAATGCGGCAGCACTGGGTTATGGCGCTAATGCATATGGTGACAATGCGGCAGCACTGGGCTATGGGGCATCTGCTAATCAGAATGCTGTGGCAGCCGGTGTTTCTGCCAATGCATGGGGCACAAATGGCATTGCGTTGGGTACTTCAGCAAATGCAGGTAATGATGCAGTCGTATTAGGTCGAGAGGCTGTTGGCTGGAAAGATGATACCATTGTCCTTGGTAAAGAGTCTAAGTCTGGCGAAGATAAACAGCAAGGAACGGACGTTCACGGCTATGACCCGCTGGAAGGCGTAGGCGATCCGGTAGATTATACAAGCCCGACCTGGCAGTCCACGAACAATGCGGTTTCTTTCGGCCGTGCTGAAGAAAGAGATGAAGACGGCAATGTAACCGTTACTCAGATTACCCGTCAAATCAACAACGTGGCCGCCGGTACATTAGACACCGACGTAGTTAACGTGGCACAGTTGAAACGCGCCATTGGTGAGGCTACCGGAAGCGGTCTGCATTATTTCGGTGCAGATGATTCTGAGAATCCGGTGAAGGATGATGCCGGCAATATCACCACTCCAGACAGCAATATCCCCCGTATCCATAATCAGCAGTTGGATATCATTGGTGATTCGGAATACGGCGAAGTTACCACAACCAAATACATGTATGAAGGCGTGGAATATTTCGAACAGGATGACGGTACATGGCTCGATGCTGAAGGAAATGCCATTGCTGAAGGAGCAACACCTGTGGCTGAATCGTCGACCAGCACTGAAAAGATAAAAGATGGTAATATTATCACCTCCATGACTACGGACAAAAATGGTATTAGGGCCATTAAAGCAACCTTGAACCGTGATCTGGAAGTAGATACCATCGTTGTAACCGGTAAGGACGGCAAAGAAGGAGAGCCTGGTACTCCGGGTACCATCGGTATCAACGGTCGTGACGGCACAAACGGACTTCCTGGTGAAGACGGTGAAACCACCACTCGCGTAGATATCCAGGTTGGACCCAGTGGCGAACCGGGTCTGGACGGCAAAGACGGCGTCACCCGCATCATCTACGAAGACGGCGATGGTGAACACGAAGTTGCAACCCTGGACGATGGTCTGAAATTCGGTGCCAATGCTCCGGAAGAAGAAGAAGGGCCGAACCCGGTTCCCAATAAACTGAACTCTACTGTTAACATTGTAGGTTCTGAAGCAGTTGAAGGCCGCGAATACAGCACGGAAAATCTGACCACCACCGTGGGTCAGGCAGAAGACGGAACAACCACCATCACCGTTAAGATGGATAAGGATCCGAACTTCGATACCCTGATTGTTAACGGCAAAGACGGCAAGGACGGAGAACCCGGTACACCTGGCAAGATCGGTATCCGTGGAGAGCCTGGCGAAGACGGGACTCCGGGCGAAGTAGCCTATATCTCCGTTACGAACGACGGCACCCCCGGTGTTGACGGCAAAGACGGCGAAGATGGCATCACCCGTATCGTTTATACCGATCCTAAGGATCCGGAAGGCGAACCGATTGAAGTTGCTACCCTGGACGACGGTATGAAGTACAGCGGTGACTTCGGCAACGATAAGGATAATCCGGTTGCGGTAAAACTGAACAATTTGGTTGACATCAAAGGCGAAGCTGAGTCAGAAGACGGTCTGACCACCGGTAATATCGGTGTGGTTGCTGCGCCTGCAGTGGATGAGGAAGGCAATCCCACCGGCGGTGCTGAACTGAAGATTAAACTGAACAAAGATATCAACCTTGGCACAGACGGCAGCCTTACCGTTGGCGGTGAAGTTGACGAAGACGGCAATCCGAAGACTGACGAGTACGGCAATCCTACTTCTATTGTGATTGGCCCGCAGACTGTGAACCATGTAGACGGTTCCTCTGAAACCGGCGATTTCATTGTCGGCCTGGACAACACCAACTGGGATCCCACCAATATCGTTTCCGGCCGTGCGGCAACAGAAGACCAGCTGGCTGCGGTACAGACTCATTACTACAGTGTAAATGACAACGGAACGCAGCAGGACAACTGGCTGAACGACGGCGCTACCGGCATCAACTCCCTGGCAGCAGGTACCAATACAAAGGCAAGCGGCATTACATCAACTGCAGTTGGTCATAATGCAAATGCTTCCGTAATGGGCGCTGTTGCACTGGGCGCTAACTCCGTGGCAGACCGTCCGGCTGCAACCGAATCCGGTTATGATGTTTCTACCGGTACCAATTATGACGGTACGGATAAGGACTCCGCAACCTGGAAAGCTACCACGGGCGCACTGTCCCTTGGCGGCACGCAGGAAGTTAGGACGAAAGTAGAACCGGGTACTGCCGGCGCAGTGGAAATTGATGGTGAATATTATCTGGTGCAGACGGTAGAAACCACCCGTCAGATTACCGGCGTGGCAGCAGGTCTGGAAGATACCGACGCTGTCAACGTGGCACAGCTGAAACGTCTGGAAAATGCAATGCAGATCCACGACTACAGCGTTAACTCCATTGATCCGGGCAGCGACCTGAACTATGATAACAAAGGCGCGACCGGCGACAACGCTATGGCAGCCGGCGTAAATGCCATTGCTGAAGGTGAAAACAGCACGGCGGTGGGCAACATGGCCATTGCCCGCAATGACAATTCCACGGCGGTAGGCAACAAAGCGCTTGCTTCGGCAGACAGTGCAGTGGCCCTCGGTGACGACGCGCAGGCGAATATCGAAAACTCTGTAGCCATTGGTTCCGGTGCACGGACAGTCGAAGTTGTCGGCACTCCTTCTTATGAAATTGGTGGAACTACGTACAACTTTGCCGGCGCTGAACCGGTAGGTACCGTTAGTGTAGGCACGGCAGGTGAAGAACGTACCATCACCAACGTAGCGGCAGGCCGTATCAGTGAAGAGTCTACCGACGCGATCAACGGCAGCCAGCTGTGGGCAGTTACCGAAGCCATGAAGGGGGCCCATACTACGGTTTCTGTAGGTGATGTGAAGGCTGAAACGGACAATGTACCGGTTCAGGGCGGCAACCTTGAACTGAAACGAACCCAGGACGAAACTACCGGCGCATACAACTATGACGTGAAGCTGGCGAAAGACATTGATCTGGGTGATGAAGGCAGCATCACCATTGGCGATACCTATATTGATAACAGCAGCATCACGACGCCTGAAGTCAAGACGGAAAACATCCAGTTGGGTGATGAAAACAACAACACCAATATTACGTATGATGGTGAGGGCGACAGGATTACCTACGGCGACAATATAGTAGCAACATTAGGCGACGGGTTAGACTTTGCAGGCGACGATGGTACTGTAATCACCAAGAAGCTGAAAGAACAGTTGGATATCGTTGGCGGCGCGGATAAAGACAGTCTGACGGAAAACAATATCGGTGTAAACAATATAGACGGTCAGCTGAAAGTCCAGCTGGTGAAAGACATCGACCTGGGTGACGACGGCAGCATCACGATCGGCGACACCTATATCGATAACAGCAGTATTACAACACCTACCGTCAACACAGATACCATCAATCTCGGCGATACTACCATAACGTATGACGGAAAGACAGACCGTATTACTTACGGTGACCAATACACAACTAATGTCATTGCAACTCTGGACGACGGACTGAATTTCGGCGCCAACAAACCGGAGGGCAACAGCGGCAACCCGGTAGCCAACAAGCTCAGCAGTACTGTCTATATCAAAGCAGCAGATGCAGTGGAAGGACATACCTATTCCACGAAGAACCTGACCACCACCGTAGACCAGGACGAAGACGGCAATACCACGATCCTGGTGAAGATGGACCGTGACCTGGAAGACATCGATACCATTGTAGTGAACGGCAAAGACGGCAAGGACGGTTTGACCATCAAAGGTGCTGACGGAGCACCAGGATCCATCGGT
>JAEEGJ010026355.1_pt1 | contig 11795 bp, 7 predicted proteins | sample 8958761 | NCBI WGS metagenome assembly JAEEGJ01 (sample SAMN16246546, study PRJNA631951) | gut metagenome | biome: gut microbiome; feature: rumen; material: RS-attached | host: Bos | place: Iran: Karaj | collected 2018-10
CAGGTCGTCCTCCATTGAGAGGAAGAACTGTGACTCACCGGGGTCGCCCTGACGGCCTGAACGGCCGCGCAGCTGGTTGTCGATTCGGCGTGCCTCGTGGCGCTCCGTACCGACAATGTAGAGGCCGCCCGCGGCCTTTACTTTTTCGGCTTCGTCTTTTATTTCTTCCTTGAACGCGGATTCGAATTCAGCGAAGTCGGCACGCGCCGCGAGGATCTCCTCGTTGTCTGTGGACGCGAAGCCGGTGGCTTCGGCTATGACTTCGTCGGTGTATCCCTTGGCGCGAAGCTTGGCCTTCGCGAGGAACTCAGGGTTACCGCCGAGCATGATATCGGTACCACGGCCGGCCATGTTCGTCGCAATCGTGACGGAACCGTATTTACCGGCCTGGGCTATAATCTCAGCTTCGCGCTCATGGTTCTTCGCGTTGAGCACTTCGTGCTTTATGCCGCGCTTTTTAAGCAGCTTGGAGAGAAGTTCCGACTTCTCGATATTTACCGTACCTACGAGGACGGGCTGGCCCTTCTCGTGGCACTCTATGATACGGTCTATTACCGCATTGAACTTCGCGGACTCGGTCTTGTAGATGACATCCGGGTTGTCAATACGGATCATCGGCTTGTTCGTCGGTACTTCAACCGGGAAGAGGCCGTAGATTTCAGAGAACTCGTCAGCCTCTGTCATGGCGGTACCTGTCATACCGGCAAGTTTCTTGTAGAGACGGAAATAGTTCTGGAAGGTGATTGTGGCGAGGGTCTTGGACTCTCTGCGGACATTTACGTGTTCCTTGGCCTCAATCGCCTGGTGGAGACCTTCGTTGTAACGGCGGCCGAGCATGATACGGCCGGTAAACTCGTCGACGATCAAGACTTCACCGTCTTTTACGACATAGTCTACGTCGCGATGCATTACACCGTGGGCCTTTATTGCCTGGTTTATGTGATGAAGGATGGTCGAGTTCTCGGCATCCATCAGATTCTCAATGTTGAAGTAGGCCTCAGCCTTGGCAACACCGCTCTGTGCGAGTGTGGCTGTCTTGGCCTTCTCATCGACGATGTAGTCGCCGTCGCCCGAATCCTCGTATTCCTGCTTGTCGTTCTGCTCCTTGATCTTGGTCATGGTGAGCGTCTTTACGAAGTTGTCGGCAAGCTTGTAGAGTTCGGTGGACTCTGAGCCCATACCGGAGATGATGAGGGGTGTTCTGGCCTCATCTATGAGGATTGAGTCGACCTCGTCGACGATGGCGTAGTTCGGGGGTCTCTGTACCTTGTCCTTCTTGTAGGAGACCATGTTGTCACGGAGGTAGTCGAAACCGAATTCGTTGTTCGTACCGTAGGTGATGTCTGCGCTGTACGCCTTTTTACGCTCCTCGTTGTCAAGGCCGTTTACTATAAGACCGACCTCGAGACCGAGGAAACGGTAGACCTTGCCCATCCACTCTGAGTCGCGGCGGGCGAGGTAATCGTTGACTGTTACAATGTGTACGCCCTCGCCCGCAAGCGCATTCAGATAGGCGGGCAGGGTGGCGACGAGTGTCTTACCTTCACCGGTCTTCATCTCTGAAATACCGCCGTTGTGAAGGATGATACCGCCGATAATCTGTACGGGGTAGTGGCGCATGCCGAGGACACGGTCCGAGGCCTCAATACATGCGGCAAAGGCCTCCGGCAGAATGTCGTCGAGCGTCTCACCGTTGGCGAGACGGGCCTTAAGGGCGGGAGTGACCGCCTTGAGTTCCTCGTCGCTCATTGCGCGGTACTGATCCTCAAGGGCCAGTACCTTATCCTTGATAGGGTTGATCTTTTTAATCTGCTTCGATGAATAATCACCGAATATTCCTGAAAAAAGTCCCATTGGTTGACTTAATGCTCCTTTTAAAATAAACTAACAATAAGTATACACTATAGTATACCACAGAATACATTGTTTGTGATATGAATTTTTATGCAAAATTATGCATATTTTCTTGACTTTATGCAATAATCTGCATATAATTACGTTAAATATTAACGAGGAAACACAAAGGACTGAGATTTTATGAAACTCTGGACAGGACGGTTTGAAAAGGAAATCGCAAAGGAGACGAACGATTTCAACTCCTCAATATCCTTCGACAAAAGGATGTATAACGAGGACATCATGGGCAGTATGGCGCATGCGACCATGCTTGTCGCACAGGGAATAATCGACAAGGCTGACGGGGCAGAGATCCTCGCCGGTCTTGAGGGAATTCTCTCTGACATAGACAGCGGGAAGCTTGAAATCGACCCTTCCGCCGAAGACATCCACACCTTCGTCGAGGCGGAACTCACAAAGAGAATAGGCGATGCAGGCAAGAAACTGCATACAGGCAGGTCCAGAAACGACCAGGTTGCCCTCGATATCCGTCTCACCCTGAGGAAAGAGACCGAAAAAGTCCAGGTCCTCCTTGAAAACCTCATAAATACGATAAACAAGAAGGCAGAGGAGCATGAAAATACGATCATGCCCGGTTATACTCACCTCCAGAGAGCGCAGCCGATAACCTTCAAAAAGCACCTCGGCGCATACAGCGAGATGTTCAAAAGGGATCTCGACCGCTTAAATGATGCCAAGAAGAGGATGAACTTCTCACCGCTCGGAGCGGGCGCCCTCGCGGGTACAACTTACCCCACAGACAGAATGCTCGTCGCAAAGGCCCTCGACTTTGACGGCATCTGCGAGAACACTCTCGACGCAGTCTCCGACAGGGACTTCTGTATTGAACTCGCAAATGCCTTAAGCATAATAATGATGCACCTTTCAAGGTTTTCCGAGGAGATTATTCTCTGGTGCTCGTGGGAGTTTAAATTCGTCGAGCTCGATGACGCCTATTCGACCGGCTCGTCAATAATGCCGCAGAAGAAGAATCCGGACATACCCGAACTCGTCCGCGGCAAGTCCGGCCGCGTCTTCGGCGACCTCATGACTCTCCTCACCGTCATGAAGGGCCTCCCCCTCGCATACAACAAGGACATGCAGGAGGACAAGGAAGCCATCTTTGACGCCTTCGACACAGTCGAGATGTGCCTCACTGCCTTCACCCCTATGCTCGCCACAATGACGGTCAACAAGGAGAACATGAGAAACGCCGCAGCCAAGGGCTTCATCAACGCCACCGACTGTGCCGACTATCTCACCAAAAAAGGCCTTCCCTTCCGTGACGCCTACAAAGCAACCGGCGAGCTCGTCGCCCTCTGCATCAAGACAGATCAGACCCTTGAAACCCTTCCCCTCGAGAAGTACAAGGAAGTCTGCGACCTCTTTGACAACGACGTCTATGACGCAATAAACCTTGAGACCTGCGTTAAAAACAGGAAATAAGCAAAATAAAAAGACCTCTTACAGTCGTAAGAGGTCTTTTTTTGTTTATAAGTGCTCTTCGAAGAAGGCGAAGAGTTCGGTGTAGAAGCGCTCGCGGTCAGGCGTGGTGGCGTTGAAGACCTCGTGCTTTGAGTCAGGGAAGCGAAGGGCGGTAATGTTTTTTGCCTTCTTTATGAGGATGTCAAAGCCCTTTGCGTCCACGCGGTCTTCAAGGCCGTCGGCAAGCAGGAGGATGTCCTGCGTTATGTCGCCGAGATGGCGGCGGAGCTTGCGTGTCGCCTTTATCGAGGCGAGCGACCAGCCGAAGGTCGCGGACCAGGTGCGGTAGTTCTCGTCATCCAGACGCTGCTGGAAGAGATAGTGATAGCGCACCGGGGAGAGCGTGCCTGAGGCCGGGAAGTTCTCTATGGGGTCGAAGACCTTCTTCGGCTGAATGGGGTCCTTGGATTTTCCGAGGAGATTTGCGGCTGTGAAAGCAACCAGGACTATGGGCTCGGGAACGCCCCATGTCTCCATCTTTATGAGCGGAGCGGACATGACGGCCGCGTCCGCATAGTCCCTGTACTTCTCAAGGAAGAGGGAGGTGACTGCACCGCCCATGGAGTGTGAGAAGATGAATTTCTTAAGCTCAGGCGCTTCCTTGTTCACTACATTGTCAAAGAATTCCTTCTGGTCATTCATATAGGTGTCGAAGGAATCTATGTGGACGAGTTCCTTGTTCTCAAGGTCCCTGTGAGAGTAGCCGTAGCCGCGCTGCTCGAGGCAGAAAAACGCATAGCCTTCATTGAAGAGATAGTATGAGAGTTCGTGGTATTTTCCGTAGAATTCGCAGTAGCCGTGGAAAATTACGACCGCGGCTTTTGCATCGTCCGGTATGGCAAAGTAGTAGCGCAGTTTTGCGCCGTCAGAGGTGGTGAAATAACCGTCTCTGACAGCGGAGCCAAGCCATGGTTTTACCACGGCCTGCATTTTTTCTTCAAAGTTTTCTTCGCCGAAAAGCTCAGTTCTCATTTTGTACCTTCTCCATTACCTGTCTTGCGACATCGGGATAGTTGGTGATTAGGGCATCCACGCCCATTTTGAAGCACATTCCCATGTGCTCGGGCTCGTTTACGGTCCAGGGATAGATTTTAAGGCCGCGCTCCTTGCACTGCTTTATGAAATCCGGATACTGAAGGTTGTATATGGCGGGATTTACGGAATCCATGCCGTATTTTTTTGCGTATTCCGGCATCTCAAGCGGGCCGTCAGCATAGAGAAAACCGCACTGTGCTTCAGGATTGAGTTCCTTTATCTTCAGCATAGTGGAGTGGTTGAAGGATGAGTAGCAGACCCTGTCCTCCATGCCGTATTTCTTTACGAGTTCGAGGATTTTTCTCTCTATGTCCTCGTAGAAGACTATGCCGGTTTTAATCTCTATGTCGATGGTTTTGTCAGTGTCACACCAGAGTTTCAGGACCTCTTCCATTGTCGGTATTTCGACCTTGCCGTATTCCGGGTAGACCGGGACCGGTTCACGGTCGGCGGCCTTGGGGTCAAAGCCGAATGCGCCGTTCTGATAGTTGAAGCTCAAAGCGCGCAGTTCGGCGAGGGTCAGGTCTTTGACCCAACCCTTACCGTCTGATGTACGGTCCACAGTCTCGTCATGTATGACGACCATCTCACCGTCTTTTGTAAGCTGTATGTCGAGTTCAATGCCGTCGGCACCCATCTCGAGGGCTTTTTTAAAGGATATCATCGTGTTCTCGGGAGCATAGCCCGAGGCACCGCGATGAGCCCAGATTTTAGTGTCAGTCAATTTCCTCTATATCCTCCGTAATATCAATAGCGCCGCCGCGCCTGCCGTCAACCTGATGCGGCGCATCCTCCTGCTGTAAGTAAATATCGGATTCAGTTGCAAGATAGACTTTCTTGCCGGTCTTTGCATCGCCGTGTCTTACGAAGATCATCGTGCAGAATGCGAAGATCATGAAGGCTGCCGCATATACGAAGTAGATGTTGTAGCCTATGTGCTCAAGGAGGAAGCCGCAGAGAATCGGAGTGATTGTCTGAGCTGTCATTGAGAAGGTGTAGTAATAGCCTGTGAATTTACCTACATCGCTGCCTTTGCACATCTCAAGTACCATGGGCAGTGAGTTTACGTTGATTGCGGCCCAGCCCATGCCTATCAGTGCGAAGATGGCATAGAGGAGGGTGGCGAAGTGGTCGTGTGTGGATGTGAACCACAGGCCGAAGAGGTAGCAGCAGGTCATGATGATGATACCGCCGAGAATGCTCTTCTTTCTGCCTATCTTGCCGGAGATTATGCCTACGGGGATGTAGGAGATGATGGCACCTGCGTTGGCAATTAGCAGGCAGGTGGAGGCACCGCCTATGCCCTTGCCCCAGGTTACCTCGGCAAACTTTGTAAACCAGGTTTCAACCGCGTTGTAGGATACAAACCAGAGGGCTACCGAGAAGAGAAGGAAGATGAGACTCTTCTTTACGGCAGCGGGAAGTACTTCGTTACCGGAGCCGTCGTCAACCGCGAGGTTCTCCTCGGGGTGCATCTTCTCGTATTCCTCCATCTCCTTCATGACCTTGGTCTCGTTGACGGTGATCATGAGGATGATGAGAGCCGCTATCATTATGCCCGCGACAAGGAGGAAGAGGAGCATGTAGTTTACATGCTCGAGGCCTTCAGTCTTGGAAGCGGGGTATAAAACGGCGGCGAGTCCGAGGTAGATGATGCCGCCGATAGCGCCCATGAGGTTGATTATGGCGTTACCCTGTGACCTCTTGGCCTTGGGTGTAAGGTCGGGCATGAGGGCGACGGCAGGGCTTCTGTATGTGCCCATGGCAACAAGGAGCGCACCGAGCACGGCGATGAAGAGAATCTTCTTGCCGGCTGAGGGGTTTGCGAAGTAGCTGTTGTCAATGAGAGGTATTAAAACCATGAGGACAACAGCGGCTATTGTGCCGAAGAGTACGAAGGGTTTACGGCGGCCCATCTTGCTCTTGCACTTGTCGGAGATTGTTCCGAAGAGCGGAAGCAGGAAGAGACCGAGTACATTGTCCGCTGCCATGATGACACCGGAGATTGTCTCACCGAGGTGGAAGGTGCCGGTCAGGATGAGCGGTACAATGTTGTTGTAGAGCTGCCAGAACGCGCAGATGGAGAGGAAGGCGAAGCCTATCCTGACTGTCTGGCCGACGCGGAGAGCGCCGAGATCTTCAGTTTTTGTAGCCATAAATTTACCTCACTTTTATTTCACGTGCTTTATGCACTTTTCATATTCTCTCTGCCACTCGGCAATCTCTTTTTCGTTGTATTTCTTCGGGAGTCTCATTGCCATGAAGAGTCCGAGTGCCGCGCGGATGACTGCGCCTAAAAGGCCTGCTATGAGCTTCGGTCTTGAGAGCAGTATGCCGACTTTCTTTATGATTTGGAACGGGGAAATTGAAGCCTTGTTGTTCTCGTCTGTCGAGAGGAGCTTCATATCTTCCGATGTGACCGCGCCGCAGCCGAAGACCCAGTTTACCGTCTTCGGGTCGAGGAAGAGGACGTAGCGCTTCACGATGTCTATTGCCATATAGAGTGCGCCCAGCTTCTTGAAGAAGGCCACCTGGTAGTTCCAGGGGTTCTTTGCCGTGAAGCGGTCTCTTCCGCCGTTTACGACGGTCTCGGCAAGCATGCGGCCGGCCTGCATTGAGGCCTCAATGCCGCTGCCCATGAAGGGCATTGTCATGAAGGCGCTGTCGCCTACGGCGGCGTATCCGTCCGCCACGAGCCTCGACATGGTGTACCTTACGCCGACGTCCACCGGACGGGGCGGCATGATTGCCTCGTCAGAGACCATGTCGTGGTTGGCTTTGAGTGCGGCGGCAAGCTCGCTGTACTCGTCCTTTGTCATGCCGCCTATACGCAGGCAGAGCATGTCGACCTCATCGCGGTCGTTTAGGTTGCACCAGCTTATGCCGGGGCCGTCCTTGTGCATGACATAGAGCGTGCTCTCGGGATCGGGTGTCGCGGAGCCCGGACGGCGCTTGTAAAATGCGCGGTATCCGCTCATGAGGTCGTCATGTGCAGGCTCCGCCTGTATGCCGAATTTCTTCGGCACCTGCCCGCGAAGTTTTGAGTGCAGGCCCGAGGCGTCAATTACAAGGTCAGCCTTGTAATTCTTCTTTGAAGTCTTTACGCCGACAACCGTGTCGCCTGAGAGCAGGAGCTCCTCAACGGCTTCGCCGTAGTGGAGGGTGCAGCCTGCGCCTTCGGCGAGGTCACAGAGGTGTTCGACAAGGCCGCGCCTCGAGACTGAGACCTCAACCATGGGCGGCATCGGAGGCACCGCGAGGGAGTTCTTCTCGTCCGGCGAGACGAAGAGCCACTTGCTCTTCTGCGTATAGCACTCGCGCGGCGGAGCGGGTATGCCGACCTTCTCAAAGATATTGAAGGTTATGTCGTCATACCAGGGGTAACTTACCTCGCCCTTCTTTGCCTTTTCAAAAACATCGACCTTGTAACCGTTCAGTGCCAGGTATGAGGCGGCGACCAGACCGCCCTGGCCCATGCCGGCGACGACTACATTGCCTGAGTATTTTTTCTTAAACATAAGCTACCTCGTATTACCAGTCGGAGTCCCAGTCGGAATCATAGCCTGAGTCCCAGCCGGAATCCCAGTCCGAGCCTGAGTCGTAGTCCCAGTCGTCATCGTCCCAGTCATCGTCCCAGTTGTTGTCCGTGTCGTAGTAGTTGTCATAGTAACTGTCGCTGGAGGAGTAGTCTGAACCGCCGTAGCTGTCATCATAACTGTATGACTCAAAGTAGTCATCATAGTTGTCGTTCAGCTCATCGTCAACGGTTGTCGCGTACCAGTCACCGTAGTCTTCATCGTAGTAGTACCAGTTGCCGTTCCTCTGATAGTAGAGAGTGTCGTCATACTTGTAGTAACCGGTATTTTTGACATCGCCCGCGAAGATGGCTGTGATTATGCCAATGATTATGCCGATTGACATGTATGCGCCGAAGATTATGCCCAGGATTTTCATTATCGAAGGCGTGGTGCTCTTGCGGGTGCGCTTGTTTTTACCCGAACCGGAGCCTGACTTGTGCACCGGATGGTCGGCGCTGTACTGGCGCTCCTCGATGATTTCGGCCTTCATCTTCTGGTAAATTTCATTTACCGCATAGGCCTCATCCTTGCCCTCGTAGCGTACGGCTCTTGTGCCGTCGGCCTTGTTCTTGTAGACGACGAAGTTGCCCTTGTCGTCCTTGTAGATGCCGAAGGCCTTCGGCTCTTTATAGTCCTCGCCGAGATGGAAATGCATCTTCTCGAGGGGTAGGTTATGCTGCTGCGCGAAGGCCTGAAGCTCTTCAATCGTCTGCGGTATCTTTACCGCATTCCTCTTGAGAGACGGGTTGGGCGCTCCGCAGTTCGGACACCGCTCATCGGTGTCCGTAATATAGTGATCGCAGTATTGACATTTAAGTTTCATGGCAAATACCTCTTATATGAATGTAAAAATATTATAACATATATTGTGGAGGATTTACATTGTCATAATAAATGTAAAATTGATATAATTATTACGTATTTTACCGATAACGAATGGAGGATATAAAGTGGCGGAAAACAACAGATTTACAAAAGCAACCTGGAAAATAATGGAGCAGCTGCTTGAAGTGGATAATCTGGATGAGGCTTTATCCGGAAGCCTCGAGATTATCATCGGCGAGCTCGACAGCGAGGCGGGCGCAATCTGGTATCTTGATCCCAAGACGGACAGATTGTCGCCGGTTTTTCATGTCGGTCCCGCTGACATTTCAAACATCAGCGTCGAAAACGGCATAGGTCTTGAAGGTGTCGTAACAAAGACCGGAAAATCAATTCTCGTAACCGACCCGCAGAACGATGCGCGCTTTGAGGGCTCTGTCTTTGAGGACAGCGGCATTGAAGCGAAGACCATGATCTGCGTGCCTCTGGACAACCTTCATGACGTCATAGGCTGTGTTCAGCTCATAAACAAGAATGACGGCACGGAGTACACCGAGGAGGAGCTTCAGCTCTGCGAGCGCATGGCTTCGCTCGCCGCCATGACAATCGATGAGAAGGGTCTCATCATCCCCGAAGAGGAGGAGAAAGAGGTCCTGATCTCCCTGAGGGACGTCACCAAGGAATTCCCCTCGGGCGATGGAGTGCTTCAGGTACTCAAAGGCATAAACCTCGACATATATAAGAACGAATTTGTCGTAGTGCTCGGTGAATCGGGCTGCGGAAAGTCGACGATGATGAACATCGTCGGCGGAATGGAAGCCCTGACGGACGGCAAGCTCCTCGTGGAGGAGAAGGATTTCTCACATCCCACGGATGCCGATCTCACCGAGTTCCGAAGAAAATACATAGGCTTTATCTTCCAGTCATACAACCTCATGCCGAACCTTACCGCCGTTGAAAATGTGAGGTTTGTGGCTGAGCTCGTGGACGAGCCCATGGACTCCGCCGAGGCCATTGCAAAGGTAAATCTTTCCGACCGCGCCGACAACTATCCCGGCCAGCTTTCGGGCGGACAGCAGCAGCGCGTGTCAATAGCACGCGCCATAGTCAAACGCCCGAAACTCATCCTGGCCGACGAGCCGACGGCGGCGCTCGACTATACCACCAGCATTGAGGTTTTAAAGGTCGTCGAGGACATTGTCCGCGACGAGGGTACAACCGTCATGATGGTAACCCACAACCCTGAAATCGCGAAGATGGCGGACCGCGTCGTAAAGGTCCGCTCGGGAAAAATAGCGAGCATCAAGCGTAATCTCCATCCGCTCCATGCTGAAGAACTGGTATGGTGATTATATGAAGAAAACACAACTCAAAGATTCCTTCAGGAATATAAGCAGGCAGAAGGTATCATTTCTGTCAATTGTCATAATCGCCGCCATGGCGGTTATGGCGTATACCGGTCTGAACTTCGCGTCGGAAGCAATATCGGGTAACGCGAGCAGGTTCTATGACTCGGTCAAATTCCGTGATGTGGAGATAGTCTCGTCACTTCTCGTCTCCGAAGAGGACCTGAAGGCCTTAAAGGAGATAGACGGTGTTGAAAATGCCGAACTTGTATGGCAGTCCTCCGGAACACTGAAAAAAGGTAACGAGGACATATCCGTCAGCGTGGTTTCCCTGACGAAGGAAGTAAACGTACCGTCACTTGTCTCCGGACGTCTTCCGAAGTCCGCGGACGAATGCCTCATAGATTTTGAACTGGCAGGAAAAAACGACATCCGTGAGGGAGATAAGATCACAATAAAGGATGCCGCCTATCTCAAAGGCGAGGAATTCAAAGTATGCGGTCTCTCCATGAATGCCGATCATGCCGTAAACATGATGGCCATGCCCGGTGCACGGTATGTGACGGTTCTGCCGGATGCATTTGACCGCGAATCGCTCGACGGCTGCGGCATGAAGGCTGTTGCGGGCTTCAAAGACGTTATCGGAACGAACCGTTTCGGCGCGGATTACAAGGCATATACAGAAGGTGTGCTGGATAAAATCGAAGCGCTTGCCGATACCCAGACTGACCGTCGCACGGACGCAATCATGGACAAGTACAATGCCCAGATTGCAGAGGGCGAGGAACAGCTGAAAGAGGCAAAGACTCAGCTTGACGCGGCGAAGGCCGAACTCGATGCCGGCAAGGCTGAACTTGACGCCCGTGAGCAGGAGTATGCCGACGGCGGCAAGCTGCTTTCGGAAAAGGAGAAAGAAATCTCCGATGCCGAGAAGAAACTCGCCGAGGCAAAGGCACAGCTCACTGAGAGTTACAGATCCATTGACGATGCAAAAAACACTGTCCGTGAAAATGTTATAAACGCAGTCAGGAAAGGACTCGGACAGGAATTTGTGGATGTGGTCAACTGGGGAGTGCCTACGGACACATTCGATGTGGATGATCCGAACCTCACCGCAACAAGGCTCTATCTGCTGAGACACCACTATGTTGACCTCAACGAGCCGATGCTTAAACATATCTCCTTTGTCATCTCGAACATTTTGGACCGCGGAGTTACGGAGCAGCAGCTCCTTGAGGCGGCCGAGAAGGTATATGGCGTGATCGAGATTTTCCCCGAAGAGGGTATAGTTCAGGCTGTCGCCCGTAAGATTACTGAGACCTATAACGGCTATGAAAACAAATATGAGCAGTTCGCGGGCGCCACGCGTCTCTGGGACGAGAAGCACGCGGAGTACCTTGCCGCACTCGCTCAGTTTAAAGACGGCAAGGCACAACTGAACGAAGGCCGCATCGAGTACAGAAACGCACGCGCGGCCCTCGACTACGGCTGGAGCAAGTACAACGACGGTCTTGCCCGGTATGAGGAGGGCCTCAATGAGTACAATCTCGGCCTCGCCGAACTTGAGAAGGCCAAGGCGCGCCTTTCCGGTGTCGACCCCTGTCAGTGGGTTGTTCTCGGTCCCGGCGGAAAC
>JAEEGJ010026357.1_pt1 | contig 11794 bp, 5 predicted proteins | sample 8958761 | NCBI WGS metagenome assembly JAEEGJ01 (sample SAMN16246546, study PRJNA631951) | gut metagenome | biome: gut microbiome; feature: rumen; material: RS-attached | host: Bos | place: Iran: Karaj | collected 2018-10
ATAATAATTATTTAAATTTTCTCCATCTAAATCATCAGTTTCTAAATTATTATTATTTTTAATTTTTAATTCATGATTGAAATAATCATTTTGATTATAATCTCTTTCATTTTCAGTGTTTAAAATATCAGTATCAATTTCTTCATGATTTTCCAAATCTAAATTATTATTTAAATCAATGCTTTCTAAACCTTCAACTTCATTATTATTCAAAGGATTTTCACCTAATTGAATTTGTAATTTAGCTATTTCATCGTCTTTCTTTTGAATTAAATCTTCAAATTTTTTAGTTAATTCATTTATTTCATTATCTTTTTTTATATTATCTTCTAAAGCTTTTTTTATTTCCAAATCCATTTCTTTATCATTATTTTCTCTTTTTAAAATTTCTTCTTCATCTTCTTCTAATAAATTATTTATATTTAAATTTGATATATCTTCTCCTTTTTTTAAAGCATTTGTAACTTTCTCTATATTTTCTTTTAAATCTTTTATTTGATTTTCTTTTTCTTCTAAATTTTTTTTCAATTGTTCATTTTCTTCTAAAATCTTTTGAAGATGATTTCCAAATTCTTTTTCTTTTAATAATAAATCTTTTTTATCTTCATATTTATTATCAATTTGTTTTTTCATATTTTCATTAATTTGATTAATTCTTTTTTGATCATTTGTTATTCTTAAAACTATATCATTTAATTGATTTATTTGAGAATCTTTTGAATTTAAATCATTTTCTCCTGTTTCTATTATATTATTTCCTTCTAAAGTTTTATTATATATTTCATCTTTTTCCCCATTTAATTTATTTATTGTCATTTTTAATCTTTTTATTAATTCATCATTATCTGCTTTTCTTGTTTTACATGATTCATTTAATAAATTTAAGTCTTTTTCTTGTGAAATTAAATTATCTAATTCTAATTTTAATTTTTCATATGTTTCCTTTAATTCATTGTTATTGTCTTGGAGTAAAATTAAATTTTTTTCATTTTGCTCATTAGTAATTTCAATTTCTGCATTTTTTCTACTTATTTTTTCTATTTCTATTAATTTTTCTCCATATTTATTATATAATTCTTGATTTTCATTTTTAAATTTATTTATTTTTTCTTCCAATGATATTATTGTGTCCATTATTTCTAAATTATTATCTATTGTTTCTTTTAAATTTCCTTTTATATTTATAATAAAAGTTTGAAGGTTATTATCAAATTTTGAAAATATTGAATTTCCTTTTGATAAATTTTTAGTTTGACTTTGATAATTTTTTAATTCTACTTCTAGAATTTTATTTTCATTTCTTAATTCATTGTTTGATTGCTTTAATATATTATTTGTTAAATTAATTTTTTCAATTTCTTTTGGAAGTGATATTGCATCATAAATATCATTATTATTTAAATTTTTATTATTATTTAAGGCATTTACTTTATTAATTTGATTATTGTTACTTTTAGGAAAAGTTAAATACAAATTTTTATCATTGAAATTATTATTTCTAATATTTTCATTTGAAATATTGATATCATCAGAAAAATCTTCTAAATCAAAAGCATCATCATAATTATCAACCGAATGATCAGAAGAATTTTTAGATATACTATAATCATCTTTATAATCAATATTTAAAGGTTTCATAATTTCTCCATTAAAATTATTATAATTATTATAATTTTCCTCACTCAAATTTTGACTTAAATTAATATCATTAGTTAAATTTTGAGCATCTCTTAAAACATTTTTAAATTCTTCTAAAACTCTATTTTCAGAATTAATATAAGAAGGAGAATTATCGTTATAAATTAAATTGTTGTTTATTATTTCAGATTGATTTATTCTATTAATTGGGAGTCTATATGAATTATTTCTTAAAAGATAAGGATTTTTTTTCTTTGCTGAATTAATTTGGTTTTTAATTATATTATATTCATTAAATACCGAATCAATTTCTCTTCCTAAATCAATACCATTCATCTTTAAATTTTAAAATTAAATTTTGTAAAAAAAAATATAATTTAAATTAATTCTTTTTGATATTTAACAAATAATAAAATTTAAAAATCAATTAGCAACAACAAAACCATTTATTCATATCATCTTTTTCTTCATTTTTTTTCTTTTCTTTCACAATTCTTTTATAAGGCGTATCAAAAGTATAACCTCCATTAAATTTATTTTCTTCAAAAATAGGAAAAAACCATTTCCACTTTTCTTTCAATCCCAAAACACTTTTAAACATAATAAATTTATCTTTATAAGCATAATAAGGGCAATATTCATCACTTTCATAAATAGTATATTCAACATTAGTAATATTTTTCATAATACAAATAATTTGATTCAATAATAATCCTCCAACGGAAATAGTAATAGAAATAGCTAAACAAGAAGAAATAATAATCCATAAAGGTTCTTTAATTTCTTTAATTATTTTCCAAGTAACATTATCACTTTCCATATCAATAATTTGTATTGGTCTTAAAAGTAAATATAAGAATTTTTTAGTAAATATATTAATTATTAAACAAGGAGAAGCTATTAAATCACCTAAAGTTGCATAGAATAAAAATAAAAAAAAAGTTTTTTGATTATAATATCCTACACAATTAAAAATCCAAGGACAATGATGATCCATCTTTAATATACATTTACCACATGTTGAACAATGATGAGCTCTTAAAGGTCGAAATTTATTGCATTTTTTACAAAAAGTTTTTTCATTTTTTTTTAAACGATTTACCGTGTTATCTATTATTATTCCTGGATTAGTTAACATTGATTTTATGTGACAAAATAATGTCATAAAAGCACAAAAATAAAAATTTAGAGAGATTAAAAATTTTAAAAAAGGGAATTTTGATAAGATTTTATTATTATAAACAAAATAAGAAGTGAATGATGATACTATAATATATATTATTCCCCATACTATAGGAATACATGTAAAATATATTGAATACCATATTTTATTTAAATTTGAATACATTTTCGTGAAAAATGGTTTTTATCTTTATATTATTTCATTATTTTATTAAATAATTAATATTATTTAATTTATTGTCAAATTATTTTGAAGAATAAAATTATTATTTTTATAAGATAACATAATTATGCTTAAATAAATAAAGAAACAATATTTCAAAGAAAATAAAAAAATAAATGCAATAAAATTAAAGTTATAATAAATTTAAATTTTGTTATTTAATAAAATAGTATCATAACTAATTCCACAATTTATTAAAAAGGTCTCAGCTTTGTTGATAATAATCATATAACTTTGAAGTTTACTACTTTCCTCTTTTTTTAAATAATATAAAATAATAAAAGTAACAGCCATATTTTTATATTCTTTGCAATTAATCTCTTTCAAATAATTTTCAATTTTATTATATTCTTTCTGATATTTACTTAAAATAAATTTAGTATGTTTATTTTCATCCCAAAATCCATCAATAATATCTTGAGTTAATATCATATCATTTAAACTAAATTTCTTTTGTTCATCATTATTATTATTATTTATTTTATTATTCAAAATTTTTGTCGTTGTAGATTTTGGAGCTGAAGACTTAGCATATGAAATTGTTTCTTTTTTATCATTACCAGAAAAAATATTTGAAATAATTCCTCCAAAAAATTTTCCAATACCTCAAGAAGGAAGTCCCGATGATTTTTTCATAGAGCATTTGATCGGACGGCTCATACATAAACAATCGTCAGGATAAGATTTCTTTTCACACGCTAAATCTTGCATCTTTAATTGATTTGAAAGATTAGAACCATAAGAATGATAGTAATTATAGGAATATTGAATTTCATCCTTTATATCTTTAATTTCATCAATTATGTTTGAGTGTGTTATCATTTCTGAATTTATTGTTTCATCGTTTTCTATTTCTGCATATAATGTTGTATTTTTTGTTAAAACTTGATATTCTTTTGCTAAATTTTTTTCCTCTTCTTCACTTATATTATTATTATATTTTAATATTGTTCCTATTATTATTTTTCCTAAGGAATCTCCTTCATTTAATTTATGAATATTTTCTTTTTCAATTATTAAATTATCTTCAATTTCAGCTTCATTATCTTTTATTTTAAAATTAATTTCAATATCTTTTTCTTCTTTACCTTTCATTATAAAAGAATAAACTAAAGTTTCATCTTCATAAATAATATCATTAATAGGTTGAGAATCAATTATAATATTATTTTGACATTTAAAAGAAGGATCAATTCCATAATTAATCATACAATTATTTAAAGTTTTAATAACAACATCATTAATATTATTAATATCTTTGACAAAATTATAACTTCCTTTACCTAATCTACCAGAATTTTCAATTAATTGTTTATCAAAATCATTTCCAATTCCCAAAGCATGAATTCTAAATTTATTATTATGTTGAGAAATTAAATCAAGAGTTTTTTTTTTATCATCAACTTCACCATCAGTTAATAAAAATATATTTCTAGGTAAATGAATATCTTTATAATCATCATAAGAATTTTTAAATATATCAATTAAAGGTTCTGATATATTAGTTCCTCCTTTATTAGCAGAAATTTTTTTAATTAAGTTAAAAGTTTCATTGACATTTTCTCTATTATAGAAAACTGGTGTGCTATTATATTTTTCAAAAGTACTTCCAAAACCAATTAGTTGATAATATGAATTTTTAGGAAGAGATTGTAGAAAAATTAACAAAGATTCAGATACTAATTCAATTGGTTTTCCCCTCATTGAACCACTTTGATCTATCAAAAAAATAAATAAACCTGGATTTGAGTTTATTTCTTTTTTATGAATTAAATCAATATATGAAATATTTTTTCTTTCATCTGGAAAATTATCATTATTAATTATTTTATTAGATGAATTATTTTTTGAATATAAGTAACTTAAAATATAACTTGTTTCATCTTTTTTAGGATTATATTGAGAAAATAAATTTAATTCATATGAATTTTCAGTTCTAAAAATAATAGAAAATGGTATATTATATTGATATTGATAATTATTATTAATCTCTTTATTTTCATAAGTAATATTACATTTAGTGAAATTATCATTAAATTCTCTTGAATAAGATTCTGTAGAATTTAATTCTCTTGTTGTTAATCTTAATATTTTAGAAAAAGTATTTAATTCAATTTTAGCTTTTAATTTTTTTCTTTTTATTGAAGAATACTTATTAACAATAAAATAAGGAAAATCTTCCATTATAGTATAACAGAAACCCATATCTTTTGAAGTTAAATATTGTGAAAAATAAGTTTTTAATTTAATTATTTTTTTAGGTAATAAATTTCCAATTTGAATTTTATAAGAATTTGAATTTTCATTATATTTAGATATTATTCCAGTATTTCCTTCAGCAATAGCATCATTATATTTTTCTTTTGCTTTTTCTTTTGGTAATATTTTAGATATATATTTCTTATCATCCATTATTGCTATAAATTTATTTAATTGAATTTCTGGAAGAAGAGGTATATCTAATGATAGTTCTATTGGATTATTAGAGATATTTTTATAACATTGTATCATTTCTGTTGTTGCAAAACCTTCATTTATTGTTATGTTTAATAATACTAAGTCTTCTTCTATTTCTTCTTCTTCTTCTTTTTTTATTTCTTCTTTTTTATCTTCTTCTTCTTTTTTGATTTCTTCTTTTTTATCTTCTTCTTCTTTTTTGATTTCTTCTTTTTTGTCTTCTTCTTCTTTTTTTATTTCTTCTTTTTTGTCTTCTTCTTCTATTTTTTGTGGATTAGATTCCATTTATTTAATTGATTTTTAATTCCTGATTAATTTTATGAGAATTTTTTAAAAAGCCTGATAAAATACAAAAAAATTTTTTTAATTATTAAATAATTTTATATCTCAAAAAAAACAAAAATTTTTTTCCAAAAAAACAACTATTATTCTGTGAAAATACTAAAAAGATTTGTTTCATTTTGAAATTTATTTATTTTTTTTATAATCTTAACTAATAAAAGAAGAATAATATCATCAAAATAAAAAATGAAAGTTTAAATTTTAAATGAATGATATTATTTCTTAAATTAAATTATAATTAAATTTCAAGTCACTTTTTTAATGAATCAATAAATTATATTTGCCAGAAAAAGAAAAAATATTTTTCTTCCTTGAGTATAATATCATTAATTTGAAATGATAAAATGAAATGAAAAATTCAATGAAAGAAGATTTATATACAAAAAGATTGAGAATATAAAACTCAAGGTAAGCAATTATATATATTCCAAGACCACTACGTGCACGTTTAGTGAATGGATTATTTAATATATTAGTAGAAGGGAGTTATATTTTATTGGTAATAGCAATAGCATTTGCAGGAAATGATGAAACACATGATTGTTTATATGTAATGGTAGCTGCCATTTTGGTATGCGTATTTACTTTCTTCAAAGATATATTTAAAGATGGAATATTTGTTGGAATTAAGGTATCTTTAATCTATTCCATTATTCAACTAATTATAATAGGACAAATAGTGTTATTCTGTCTTGATTTGGGGTGGAGACACAATTATAGTTACACAGTGGCATTACTTCCCACACTTGTAGTGCTTGCTATTCTTACACTTGGGTCATTGTTACTGGTACCAATTGTCAATTGTTTCTTGATACCAAAATTAAAAGAATTTGCAATCAATTAAAACAGGAGTTAATTCATTTATTTGTTATATATTTTTAATTTGGAAGGAAAAAATTCAAAAATAAGGCAAAGATAATTCGATGAATGGGGGGATTGTATTTTTGGAAAAAGTCTTAAAATAGAAAAATGTTAAACAATCAAATGATAAATGGTAAATAGTAATTATATCAAAAAAGAATGAAAAGGGATTAGTGGAATTAAAAATATATCAATAAATTTTATGGTGTAATTTAATCATTTGAAAAAGGTATGGAATCAAAGAATAAATTAAAACATGAAATTTTTGATATTTTGTTTTTTTTCAAAAATAAATTCACCCAAAATTGACCAACATTGTTAGAAGTTTGAATCTCCATTTTTATTAATTCTTATATTTCATTAATGCAACCAACTATGTTTAAGCCAGTTTGCCAGTATACTCCTCTATTCCCTTCGTTGGTAGTCAAAGTGTCAATCATTCTCCTGTTCCTTATATATATACAAATAATGTACAAACAGAATTCCCACCTGTTGCTTTATCTTCCAGCTTTGTTGAGGGAAGTTATAATCCTTCACCAAAGAAAATAAGAAGATTTTCTTCAGTTGGTTTCAGAGAAAATAATTCAGTAAAAACAAACCCAAAACGTTCATGTTCGGTTGGTGGTGAAGAAAGACCTCGGTTAACAAAAACAAATTTATCTGCCCATGGGTTGGGATTTCTTTCGAACGAAGATAAAGATGAGCGTGTATATTATGGATAGAAACAATAAAAGAAACAAATAAATATCCACATCCTTTTGAATTATAAATTTCAACATTCCAAAGATGGAATCATCTTTTGTACTCTATAAATTAACTAATTTAATTATTTATCACTATTTTCTTCATTTGAAAATGTTAAATGTCATTTTATTACAACAAATTTATTTTGAAGAGATTCAAATCAGAAAAATGTTTGAAAAAAAATTCTAATTCTTTCCATTGGGTTGTAAAATTTTCATTTCAAAAAGTTATTCATGTAAAAAGATTTGTCATATTAGGAAAAAACAAAAAAAGAATGTATTTTAAAAGGGAAAGGGATTTCTGCAATACATGTTCACTTGTTCATGTAATGATATTTTTATTTCACCTTTCTTTTGAATATAAGGCTCTCCATCATATTGTGCTGCTATGTCTTCTTTAAACATTATTATAATAACTTTTCCTTGGGCAATTTTTAATGGTACAGAAGTTCTACTTACACAACTACCAAGATGTACTGCATTCTCAAATCCTACTACTTCTAATACTTTATCATTATAATTTGTCTCTTTCAAACCCATCATAATTTCTTTCAATTTTAATTGTCCCCAGAATCTATTTCCACCTCCATATGATGGTAAATTTAATATTGCAATTCCTTGCACTTTAGGAATATCTATAACAGTACCATCTATCATTAAAGTAATACTTGAACACAAATCAGTTATTTTAGTTATTTGAGGATATGAACAGAGAACATATTGTAATTTATTTCCTATACGAGATTTAAATTTCTCAGGATTAGCATTTCTTTTTTGATGGAAACTAAGAGCAATTTCTGCATCTATTCCAATTGAAAAGTAATTACTGAAAATATGTTCCTCTTCTGACCCTGTTATTAACCATCTATCCATTTTAACTATTGGAGAATGAGCCATTGGTCTTAAAACTTCAAAAATGTCTTCTCCATCATATCCACCACCCCACTGAAGTGATCTGGCCATATCATTTCCTGTACCAATTGGAATTACATGTATTACTGGTTTTAAATTAACTTCATGTAATTTATTCATTACCCAACCTACTGTACCATCCCCACCACATGCGACAGCCACAAAATTATCTCCAAGGTCTTTTGCAAATTCCCAAATATTATCAAATCCTTCTAAAATGTTATAAACTTGAAGTGGATTAAATCTTTCTGAAAGAGAATTGAATACAAAATCTCCAAGTTGATTTCCTGATTTTGTATTGATGAAAAATATTGCAGGAAGACAATCTTCGTTTGGAATAATTTTGTACCATTTTTCTGTTTTTACTACACTGGAGGGTGAAACATAGTATTTTTTAAGTGGTCCAAAATAACAATTAGCTGGTAATTTATTAACACAACATGCACACACATTAACATGACAAATGTTACAAGTGTAATGTGGTTTGGGTATAACATTTCCACAGACTGAACAAGTAAAAGATGAAATATTAAAAATTGGAATTAACCAATGATTATCATGTTCACAACAAAACATTCTACAACTTTGTTTTACCAATTTTATACAATCTTGATGAACAAATAAACCACATAATTTACAACAATAATTGTCTTTCAAAATAACTTCATGGCAACAGCAACAAACATCAGGAATTGTTATTGTATGGAAATTCTTCACAAATTGATGTTTAAATTGATCATTTGGAATAACTTCATTAATGTCCTTTTTACAACAACAAAAATGTACATTTTGAGCACAGTCTTTATGGACAGATGCTTTGCAATTCTGACAATAATAAACTTGACCAATGCAAGGTGTTCCACATACCATACAAGAAGAAAGTTTCATTGAAATTTCAAAATGATGTTCTTCAAATGAAGAGAGGTTGCTCTCATTCAGTCTTTCCAAAGGAAAGAATGACATTTTTTATGAAATAAAAAGATTTTTAAAGAAATATAAATTAAAATATTATAAGGAAAAAATTTTTAATGATTTATATTTCAATATTTTTACCAAATAATTAATATTATTAAATTATTTATATATTATCAATTAATGATATAGAAAAAGTATATTTTAAATTTTTTTATTTTTATAATTGTTTGTATTTTTTATTGTGTTAACAGATTTACTTAAATTATTAGTATTTTTATTATTTTGTTTTATAATTTTTGGAACATTAGTACTTGAATTAGAAGTATGATTATTTGAATTAGTATTATGAAAATATTCATTTATTTTATTTTCTTGATTATTATTGTTCATAGAAGATTTTCTTAAAAAACTGTGATTTTTATCTTTATCTTCAATTTTTTGAAAAATTTTTGTTGGATTTTTTCCTCCTTTTTTATGTGATAAACCTAATCCAATTGGAATACTTTTTTGTTTTACTGTTTTTTTATATATCGATTCTTCTTTTTTATCTTTCAAATTAAAATTTTTTTCTATTTGAGTTACTTTCATTTCTAAATCTTCTTTTTCTTTTTCTTTTAAATTATTATTTTTTAACTTTTGAGAATTTGAGGCTAAAGACAAATATTTTTTGATATTTATATTAATTATTTCATCGTTTTTATTTGGTTTATTTAAAAGACTTTTTACTTTATTTATTAAATCTTGATCAAATAATTCATATTTTATTAATATTTGAAAAATATAACTTTGCATTAATGGAATATCATTTAAAAATGCTGTATCGAATAAATTTGTATATATATTATAACGAATAATAAATTCTTTTGAAAAAACTTTATATGCAGAATCACCAAATAAACAATAAATTCTTCTTCTATAAAAAGATTTACTTAATAAAAAATTATTTTTTAAATATTCTAAGATTTCCTTTCTAAAAATTGAAAAATGAATTACTTCTGCTAACAATAAAGTTATTTCTTTTTCTATTAAAATATTAATTTCATTTTTTAAAAGATCTTTAGAAAAATTATATAAAATTTGTAAATAATCTTCATAATTTAGAAACTTTTTATAATTAATCATAATATATTTAGGTATATATTGAAGAACTTTAAATAATTTAACACTAATTCTCCATTCTTTACATTTTTTAATTAAATCTAAAAAATTCATAAATTTGCCTAATAAACATTTAATAAATTTATCATTTTCTATATTAATCATTCTTTCTGTAATTAAATCTAAATTTTTTAACCAAATTTCTTTGAATTCTTTTTTCTGATGTGAATTATTTTCTGATGCATTTATATTACTTGAATTTGTTTCTTTATTTGTATTTGAAGAAATTTCTGAAAGATTTGATTTGGAATTAATTGTAGATGAATTATTTACTTTATCATCTTCAATAAAAAAGAAAATTTTATTAAAAAATGCTTTATTTAAAAATTCATTTGGAATATTTGATATTATTAAATGAAGTATTTCATATAAAATATCAATATTATTATTATCCTCAAAGTAATAATTCATCGCTATTGGAAATATTTCATTTAAAAATTGAATATCTTTTTCTTTTAAAAATATATGACATATTTTATAAAAATTTTTCAAGCAATAATCAACTTTGAAAGAAACGGAAACATTAGTAGAAATTTTTAGTTCTCTAACATTGAAAAAATTATTTAAATATACTTTAACAAATTTAATTAAATCCTTATTTTTACAATTATTATTATAAATATAATCTAAAAGACATAAAAAAATATCAGAAATATTATGAAAATCATAAGTTAAAGTATAAAAATCCTTGGTTGAAATAATTTCATTAATTTTATTATAAAAGACATTCATAAAAGAATGTCCTTCAAATTTAGATAAATTATCTGAATAAAATAAACTTCCAAAAATAATTAATAAAAAATTCATATCACAATCATCAAAATAATAACTTAAAAAATTAATCATTTTATCTTGACAAAATTTATTGTCATTTAATTGAATTAAAAATCTAACATGATAAGCCATTTCAAATTTAACAGTTCTTTCAGTATCTTCTGCTAAAAATAAAACTCTATTATATAAATCTTCAATTTTATTTTTTGATATTCTTATTAAACAAATACAAAAAAAAACAGAAAATTTTTTATTTACACAACTTTGACCAAATTTCCCTAAAGAAATAGTATATTCAATTAATTCTTTATTAATTATGATTTTAAAATTGTTTTCACAAAATTTATTTATTAAGTCATTAAAGTGAATAACATATTCATCACTTATTGATTTTTCTAAGGTTGAAATAGCAATTAAAAAATGGTTTATAATTTTATTTAATTCGTTTAAATGATCTTCTTTTTTTCTTTCTGAAAATTTTTCTCCTAATTTTCCTAAACTTTCAGAAAAAAGTTTTTGAGAAGATTTTTCATATAATTCAATATCATCCATTATAGAAATTATAATACTAAAAATAAAAGATGTATTA
>JAEEGJ010026361.1_pt1 | contig 11793 bp, 9 predicted proteins | sample 8958761 | NCBI WGS metagenome assembly JAEEGJ01 (sample SAMN16246546, study PRJNA631951) | gut metagenome | biome: gut microbiome; feature: rumen; material: RS-attached | host: Bos | place: Iran: Karaj | collected 2018-10
CCCGCGGATGGCACTCAGGCCCTCGCTCACGGCGAGGCGATCCATCCGGTTGTTGGTCGTGAGCCGGTATCCTTCGGAGATCTCCTTTTCGCGTCCCGCGCAGCGCAGGACGACGCCCAGTCCGCCCGGACCGGGGTTGCCGCTGGCGGCTCCGTCTGTGTATAGGAAAATAGGCGGTCGGTTCTGTTCCATGTCTATGCAAAGATAGCACTTTCCGGCCAATTATTTGCTTTCCTTACGGGAAATCCGTATTTTTGTACGAATATTGGCCAATTGAAGATTATGAAAAAGATACTTTTTGCCTTGAGCATGACCGCCGTCCTGGCCGGACTGGTTTCCTGCAATCCGGAAACCTACAAGAAAATCAATTACCTGCAGGACGTCGACGGTGACACGACGATGTCGATGAAAGTGAACAAGGGCATCATCATCCAGCCCCAGGACCAGCTTTCCATCATCGTTTCCAGCATTGACCCTAAACTGGCCGCCCAGTTCAACCTCTCTGTCTCCAATTACCTCACGGGTACGGAGATGTCCGCTTCCAACAGCACGCACCGCATCACCGGTTATGTCGTCGACAATGAAGGTGATATCGTCTTCCCCGGACTTGGCCGCCTGCATGCCGCCGGTTACAACCGCTGGGAACTTCAGGATAAGATCGCCGGAGAACTGGCCGACCGCGGTCTGCTGAAGGACGCCATCGTCACCGTCGAGTTCCTCAACTTCAAGGTGTCGGTCCTCGGCGAAGTGTCCTCTCCCGGTTCCTACTCGGTCGTCGGCGACAAGATCACGATCCTTCAGGCCCTGGCCCTCGCCCGCGACTTGACGATCTATGGCCAGCGTGACAATGTCCAGGTCATCCGCGAGCAGAACGGCCGCCGTCAGATCTACACGCTGGACCTGACCAGTTCGGACATCTTCTCCTCTCCGGCCTATTATCTCCAGCAGAACGACGTGGTCTATGTGACCCCTTCCAAGGTCCGTGCGGGACAGGGCGAGATCAACGAGAACTACTTCAAGAGCGGTTCTTTCTGGATCTCCCTCGCCAGCATCTCCATGACCACGGTGAACTTCATCATCGCCCTTTCCAACCGCGTAAATAAAGACAAATAAGATATGGCTGACAGCAACCTGAACAACCTCCCGATCTCGAACGGACAGTCGGACGAAGAGGGACAGACCCTCCAACTGACCGACCTCTGGGCCCTTGTGTGGGACCATAAGTGGTGGTATGTTTTCTCCATCCTGGCCGCTCTTTTCCTGGCCGGATTCTATCTGTACAAGACTCCGAAGACTTACAGCCGTACGGAGAAAGTGATCGTGGACGAAGACACCCAGGCCTCCATGATGCGTGACCTGACGTCCTTCGCGGGAACGGCCCGCCGTGTCTCTTCGGGTACGAACGTGGACAACGAGATCGAGGCGCTTCGCGCACCGGATATCATGGAGAAGGTGGTCGCCCGACTGGGTCTGGAAACCTCCTATGTGGACAACCAGTTCCTCCGCGTCCGCGAGATGTACACCAACTGCCCGATCGAGATGCAGCTGGCGAGCAAGAACTCCTCTTCCAGCTTCTCGTTCAACATCAGCAAGGGCAAGGACAGCACGTTCGTCATCCGTGATTTCTCGGTCGGCGGAGAAGCCGTGAAGGGTTTCAAGACCACCGCCCATGTGAGGGATACGGTCGAAACGCCCGTCGGCACGATCGTCATCTATCCCACCAAGCATTTCAAGAACTGGGGGAATGACATCACCGTCTCCTGGGTGAAGCCCGACAGACGCGCCAAGAGCTATGTCTCCCGTCTTTCCGCCAGCTTGTCCAACAAGCAGTCCTCCGTGGTCGTGCTGACCATGCAGGATGTGTTCCCCAGCCGTGCCGAGGCCGTCCTGAGCACCCTGCTGGACATCTACAAGGAGGATTGGGTGGAGAACAAGAACATGTCCGTCACCAACACCTCCAAGTTCATCGACGAACGTCTCGTCGTCATCGAACGGGAACTCGGCGGCATCGAGGAAGACCTCAAGGACTTCAAGCAGAGCCACAACCTGACCAACATCAACCAGGTCGGCACGGCCTACATGCAGCAGTCCAGCGCCTACTCCACGCAGGCCTTCGAGACCTCCAACCAGCTCGCCATCGCGCGCATGATCAAGCAGTTCATCAACGATCCTGCCCATGTCAACGACCTCATGCCGGCCAATTCCGGCCTGTCCTCGACGAACATCGAATCGCAGATCCGCGAGTACAACTCGGTGCTGCTGGAGCGCGACCGCACCATCAAGCTCTCCAGTGAGAACAACCCGTACGTCCAGGACCTGAACAAGAGCCTCGAGATGTACAAGCAGGCGGTGAACCGCGCCATCGACAACCATATCTCCACCCTGCAGATGCAGGTGAACAAGATCGAGGCGCAGGAGAACGCCATCCTGAACCGGCTGTCCTCCACTTCCGGCCAGGAGTTGGAACTCCTCTCCATCGAGCGTCAGCAGAAGGTTAAGGAGCAGCTCTACATCTTCCTCCTCCAGAAGCGTGAGGAGAACGAACTCCAGAGCTTCCTGACCGTCGCCAACACGCGTCTGATCCAGCGCCCGACGGGAAGCTCCAGCCCGATCGCCCCGAACAAGATGATGATCCTGCTGGTCGCCCTCATCCTGGGCTTCGGCATTCCTTTCGCCATCTTCTACGTGATGAAGGTCCTGGATACCAGCGTGAAGAGCCGCAACGACATGAGCAAGCTGTCGGTGCCGTTCCTGGCTGAACTTCCGCAGATGGGCCTTACCGGCAATTACTGGCAGCGTCTCCGCATGAACCGGTTCGACGATGCCAATACGAAGGTCCTGGTGGAGCACGGCAAGCGTGATTCCATCAATGAGGCCTTCCGCGTGCTCCGTACGAATCTGGACCTGATGATCCACAAGGAGACGGAAACGCAGGCCATTATGATCACCTCCTTCAACCCGAACGCCGGTAAGACGTTCACGCTCCTGAACCTGGCCGCGGCCATGTCCCTGAAGGGCAACAAGAAGGCGATCATCGTGGACCTCGACCTCCGTAAGGCTACGATGTCCAAGGCCCTCGGCAAGAACAGCACCGGTGTCGCTTCCTATCTGAACGCGAAATACGAGAATCCGTTCGATCACATCGTGAACGTGAACGAGAACCTCGACCTGATGCCCGTGGGCTCCATCCCGCCGAACCCGGCCGAGCTGCTGGTCTCCGACCGCCTGGAGCTGCTGATCTCCACCCTGAAGAAGCATTACGACTACGTGTTCCTCGATTGCCCGCCTATCGACATCGTCGCCGATACGAGCATCATCGCGCCTCACGCGGACATCACCATCTTCATCATCCGTTCCGGCCTGTTCGACAAGCGGGCCCTGCCGGTGGTCGAGCAAATGTACAACGAAGGCAAGTACAACCGTATGGCCCTGATCCTGAACGGCGTCGAGTCCTATCACGGACGTCACGGCTACGGCTATGGCTACGGCTACGGTTATGGTTACGGCTACGGTTACGGAAACGAGGAAGAGAAGTAGCAGGGCTGATGTTCGGACTTTTCAATAAGCGCCAATCTATCCTGGAAAGCGGGTTGCTTGGCGGGGCTGTCGATAACCACAGCCATATCCTGTATGGTCTGGACGACGGCGTGAAGACGCAGGAAGATTCCCTGGCGATCCTCCGGTTCCTGGAGGAGCAGGGTCTTTCCGAAGTGTGGTTCACGCCCCACATCATGGAGGATGTCCCCAACACGACGGAGGGGATCCGGGCGAGATTCGAAGAATTGAAGGCCGTCTATACGGGCGGCCTGAAATTCCATCTCGCGGCGGAGTACATGATCGACACGCTCTTTGAGAAGCGGCTTTCCGATAATGATCTCCTGATGCACGGGGATGACGTCGTCCTGGTGGAAACCTCCTCCGTGGCGCCTCCCTACAACCTTTGGGAAGTGCTGGACACGATGTGCAAGTCGGGTTACCGCCCGCTGATCGCGCATCCGGAGCGTTATCACTACATGGACAAGACGGATTATCGGCGCCTGCACGACATGGGCTGCTTCCTGCAGCTGAACCTGCCGTCCGTCGTCGGTTTCTATGGGGATTCCGCGCAAGCCCGCGCGTTGTATCTCCTGGACAAGGGTTGGTATAAGATGGTGGGTTCCGACTGCCACCGTTTCCGGGCGATCCGGGCTCAGTATGACGCCCGAGAGCTCAAGAAAGACACCATCCAGAAGCTTGCGCCGCTGATGCGCGAGCAGGATTAGGGATACAGGCCGGAGGAACGGGCTCCTGGACAGGAAAGCGTTTCCGGCCTTCCTGCTCCGTCCATGCCAAATGGGCGGAGGAATATAAACATATGCCTATATGAACATCCTTGTCACCGGCGCCAACGGCCAACTGGGAACCGAGATGCGGAACGTTTCCGCGGGTTCTTCCGACCGTTACATCTTCACGGACGTCACCTCGCTTCCGGAGGTGGACACGGTCTATCTTGACATCACCAACCGCGACGCGGTCCGTCTCATCTGCGAGTCGGAACAGGTCGATGTCATCGTCAACTGCGCGGCGTACACCAACGTGGACAAGGCGGAGGACGACATGCAGATGGCCGACCTGCTGAACCATCTCGCTCCCGAGATTCTCGCGGGCGTGGCGGCGGAACGCGGGGCGCACCTGATCCACATCTCCACGGACTACGTTTTCCAGGGCGATATCGCCCTTCCGTGCCGGGAGGACTGGCCCGTGCAGCCGAACGGCGTGTACGGTGCGACGAAGCTCCAAGGCGAGCAGGCGGTGCAGGAATCCGGCTGCAGCTGGCAGATCTTCCGTACGGCCTGGCTGTATTCTCCCTATGGCAAGAACTTCCTGAAGACGATGCGGCAGCTGACGGCCGAGAGGCCGATGCTGAAGGTGGTCTTTGACCAGGTGGGTTCGCCTACCTACGCGGCTGATTTGGCGGAGGTGATCTACAAGGTCATTTCGGAGCGGATGATGGACAGGGAGGGCATCTACCATTTCTCGGACGAGGGCGTGTGCTCCTGGTTCGACTTTGCCTGTGCCATTCGCGATCTCAGCGGGAATGTCTGCGATATCCGTCCCTGCCATTCTGATGAGTATCCTTCCAAGGTACGAAGACCGCACTTCTCCGTTTTGGATAAGACCAAGGTCAAGGAGACCTTCGGAATTGAGGTGCCTCACTGGTATGTTTCACTGAAGAAATGTATAGATAGACTTTAATGGGGGAAGGACACATATTTTTGAAACCCCCGCTTCGCGGTCCCTCCCATAAATGGGCCCCTCCCTCTTATGTGCCGAGGGTGGCACAGGTTTCAAAAACATGTGTCCTTCCCTGATAGATAGCAGATTATGGAAGTAATTAAAACGGAAATTGAAGGTCTCGTGGTCATCGAGCCGAAGGTGTTCGGGGATGAGCGGGGGTACTTCTTTGAGAGTTTCAATGAAAAGGAGTTCACCGAGAAGGTGGGGAGTGTGCGGTTTGTGCAGGACAATGAGAGCAAGTCGCGGTATGGGGTAGTGCGGGGACTTCATTTCCAGAAGGGGGAGTTCGCGCAGGCGAAGCTGGTGCGTGTGGTGAGCGGGGCGGTGTTGGACGTGGCCGTGGACCTGCGTGAGGGCTCGCCGACGTATGGGCAGTGGCATGCGGAGGAGCTGACGGGGGAGAACCATCGGATGATGTTCCTTCCGAGGGGGTTTGCCCATGGGTTCAGCGTGCTGTCCGAGGAGGTCGTGTTCCAGTACAAGTGCGACAATCTGTACTGCCCGGCCGCCGAGGGGGCCGTGGCCTGGAACGATCCGACGCTCGCCATCGACTGGCGCATTCCCGAGGAGGACATGATCCTTTCCGAGAAAGACAAGCATCATCCTTTCCTGTATGAATAGAACCATCCTTATCACCGGCGGCGCCGGTTTCATCGGCAGCCACGTCGTGCGGCTGTTCGTGAACAAGTATCCGGATTACCGGATCATCAATCTGGACAAGCTCACCTACGCGGGCAACCTGGCGAATCTCAAGGACATCGAGGACCGGCCCAATTACCGGTTCGTCAAGATGGACATCTGCGATTTCGAAGGCGTCCTGGCCCTCATGCAGGAGGAGAAGGTGGACGGTGTGATCCATCTCGCGGCGGAATCCCACGTGGACCGCTCCATCAAGGATCCCTTCACCTTCGCCCGGACCAATGTCATCGGCACCCTGTCGATGCTGCAGGCCGCCAAGGCGTACTGGGAGAGCCTGCCGGAGAAGTATGAAGGCAAGCGCTTCTATCACATCTCCACCGACGAGGTGTATGGCGCTCTGGAACTGACGCATCCGGAGGGCATCGAGCCTCCGTTCTCGACCAAGGCGTCTTCCGGGAAGCACCATCTCGCTTACGGAGAGGATTTCTTCACGGAGGACCTCAAGTACAACCCGCACAGTCCGTACAGCGCCGCAAAGGCCTCCAGCGACCATTTTGTGCGCGCCTTCCACGACACCTACGGGATGCCCGTCATCGTGACGAACTGCTCCAACAACTATGGGCCTTACCAGTTCCCGGAGAAGCTTATCCCGTTGTTTGTCAATAACATCCGTCACCGTAAGCCGCTGCCTGTCTACGGAAAGGGCGAGAACGTGCGCGACTGGCTTTACGTGGAAGACCACGCCCGCGCCATCGACCTGATCTTCCATGAGGGGAAGGTCGCCGAGACGTACAACATCGGCGGTTTCAACGAGTGGAAGAACATCGACATCGTCAAGACTCTCATCCGCGTCACCGACCGCCTTCTGGGCCGTCCGGAAGGGGTCGATGACGACCTCATCACCTACGTGACGGACCGCGCCGGGCACGATCTCCGCTATGCCATCGACAGCCGCAAGCTGCAGCGCGAACTGGGCTGGGAGCCTTCCCTCCAGTTCGAGGAAGGCATCGAGAAGACCGTCCGCTGGTACCTGGACAACCAGGACTGGCTGGACAACGTCACCAGCGGCGATTACCAGAAGTATTACGAAGAAATGTACAAGGGACGGTAGATGCCCAGGATTACCACGAATTTCATCTATAACGTCGCGCTGACGTTATCGACCTACCTGATCAACCTGGTCCTGTTCCCGTACGTGTCCAGGGTCCTGGGCGTGGATATGGTGGGCAAGGTGGGATTCGTGAACGATACCATCGGGTATTTCTCCCTTTTCGCGATGATGGGCATCGCTACGGTCGGCATCCGCGAGATCGCCTCCTGCGGGGAAGACCGCGAACGGCGTTCCCGGGTGTTTTCCAGCCTGATGGCCCTCGTCGGCATCCTGACGGCCGTCGTCGTGGCCATATACCTGGGTTCCCTCTTCGTCGTCAACCGTTTCCAGGCCGACAGGAACCTCTTCCTTATCGGGACGGGCTCCCTGTTGTTTACGTCGATGCTGATCGAGTGGCTCTACCAGGGAATGGAGAACTTCCGGTATATCACGATCCGGTCCATCCTCGTGAAGCTGGTGTATGCGGCCGCCGTTTTCCTGACGGTACGCCGGCCGGAGGACTATCTGCTGTACTTCCTCCTGACAGTCGGCGCCGTCGTCGTGAACGCCATCATCAACATCTGCTATTCCCATCGGTTCGCCACGCTTTCCTTCCGGAACGTGGACATCAAGGCCTATCTCAAGCCTACTTTCTCGCTGGGACTGTACAAGATCATGGTGTCGATGTACACGACCTTCAACGTGGTTTACCTGGGTTTCGTCGCCTCTAACGCCGAGGTGGGCTATTACTATGCGGCCAAGAAACTGTTTTACATCCTGTTGGGCCTGTTCTCGGCTTTCACGGCCGTGATGCTGCCCCGGATGAGCGCCCTTGTCGAGACACGGCAGGAGGAAGAGTTTCACCGCAAGATCGGCCAGACTTTCGACCTGGTCTTCGCCGTCGGCATCCCGCTGACGCTTTTCCTGGTCGTGATGGCTCCCCGGATCATCGGCCTGATGTCCGGCCCGGGATACGAGGGGGCCGTCCTTCCCATGCGCATCATTTCTCCCGTGCTGCTGCTTTCCGGCATGGCGCAGATCTGGGTGATCCAGGTCCTGATGCCGCTCAAGCAGGACCGGATCATCCTCCTGAGTTCCGCCATCGGGGCCGTTACGGGCATCCTCATCAACATCCTGCTGGTCGGGCGGCTCGGGGCGGTAGGCTCCGCCATCGTCCTGCTCTGCTCGGAATTGGCCGGAAACCTGCTCAGTTTCATCTTTGCGGTCCGGAAGGGCTATCTGCAGTTCCCGCTGAAGCAGGCCGGAATCTTCGTCCTGGGGGCTGTCCCTTATGCGTTGTGCTTCCTGCCCGGCTTCCTGATTGACGGCCATTTCCCGGCCCTTGCCGTCGTTTCGGTGTTGTGCCTGCTGTATTTCTTCCTGTTCAACTTCGTGATTTACAGGAAATCCAGCGTTTCTGAATATATCCGTTCCGTCCTTTCGCACCTCCGATGAAGATCGCGTCCGTCACCATCTATTGCAATGAACGTTTCCGTCTGGAGGCGTGGAAGGAGTATTATGCCGGATACCGGGAAGAACTGTATCGGCACGTCATCGTCAACAACGGTGACGCGTCGGAGACAGCTGTCCTCCGGGAGAGCTTCCCGGATTCCTTGATCCTGGAGAGTCCGACCCGGAACATGATGGCTTCCTACAACCTGGCGCTGAGAAAGATTCTCGAAGATCCGGAGGTCGATGCCATCGCGCAGATCGTCAATGACATCCGCCTTTCTCCGGGCTGCTTTTCCGGTCTGTACGGGTATCTGTTCAGCGATCCCTCCCTGGCGATGGTTTCGCCGGTCCTGCTGCGCAAGGATTCGGATATCATTGACTGTTACGGCTGTACGATCGACCCGGATAATCTGGATTTCATCCATTGCGACGCAGGCCGCGACCGGAAGGACATTCCGGAGGAAACCAGGCTGGTGAGCGGCCTTCCGGCCGGCATTTTCCTGGCTCGGCGTTCCCTGTATGAACAGTTCGGCTTCCAGGATGAAAGGCTGGAAATGTACTGCGACGAGGTCGATATGGGCTTCCGCGTCGCCCGCCTGGGTTACCGCCTCGGAGCTACCGGCCGGGTTCAGGCCTGGCATCAGCATGTGAATCCGGGAGAGAAGAAACAGCGGAGTCCCCGCGCAGGATTCCTGATGGGACGGAATCAGGTGTATCTGGCCCGGAAGCATGGATCGGGCGGGAAAGCCTTCCGTGTCTTTGCCCATCGGGCATTCCGTGGGCTGGACGAAATACGCTCTGCCGTGATGCACGGAAAGTCAAAGGATCATTATCAGTTCGGCTGGGCCATGGTCAAGGGAGCCTTTGCCGGACTGCTGGAGAAGAATAGGGGATGAACTTGGTTCCGAAAAACAGGTATAGGCTGCACATCAGCGTCGAACTGCTTCTGTTGATGCTGTTCGCGACCTCGTTCTTCGACATGGTCGCCCTCAACTGGCTGTTCCGGGACGAAGGTCTTTTCTTCTCCTATCTGCTGCTGTTGGTGGTCATCTATATCCGGAACATGGGAATCCAGATCCGTTTCGGCATCGCGAAGAAGATGAAACCGCTGATGTGGATCCTGATCGGCGCTGTGATTTCCTTTATCCCGGCCTATCTGTATTACGGACAGCATCTGTACTATTCCTTCATCGTCTACCGGAATTTCTTCGGGTATTTCGCCCTGGTCGTCCTGCTGTCCATCCGGCCGTCGCATCTGGAAATACGGCGCGCCTTGAATGCGTTCTCCGTCATCTATTTCGTCCTCATGCTCTATGTCTCCTTCATCAATCCGGCTTTCGTCATTTCGGATCCGGACAGGGATTTTATCGGGGAAGGGGATTTCGTGCACTATATGCAGGGGGCGGAGTATCTGGTGCTGGCCCTGATCTATGCCCTGGACGACATGCGCAGGAACAAGGTCCGCGTGAACAACGTGCTGCAGGTCGGTTTCCTGATGCTGGCCATTTTCCTGATCCAGAACCGGACGCTCTTGTTCGCGTCGCTGATGGTGTCCATCCTGGCGGCGCTGTCGATCCGTTCCGCCAGCCGGCGCCTGACACGGGAGGTCATCGTCGGTTTCCTGCTGGTCAGCATGTTCGTCCTTGCCTACCAGTACATCACCCACTTGATTACGGAGACGATGACGGACCTGAACAATCCGGATTATAACCGGGTCAAGGCGTTCAACTATTTCATCTCCGGGGAGAACGGATTCATGTCCTACATCTGGGGGAATGGCTTCATTTCCGGTTCGGTGAATTCCCTGATGGCGGACCTGCGGATGGAGGGTATCTTCCATTCGGACCTGGGCATGATCGGTTTCTGGAACCAGTTCGGCATCATTCCGATCATTGCGATTTTCTATTTGATAATCAGCGGCTTGAATCGAAAGCATTCGTTTGTCGTCAGGGCCAATGCCTTGTTTGTCCTGTGCAGTGTCATGACGATCGCCTATTTCCGCAACTTCGTCTACAGCCTGTGGCTTTGCTACTTCATGTACGTCTTTGCGACGGATACGGAGTATGAGGCGGCGAAGAAGGACTCTGAAGCGAGGACTCTCCGGAGAATTATCAGGCGTTACCGCTCATTGGCCGGTTGACATAGCATGCGTCGGATATTGTCCATCCTTATTCTGTCTCTTCTGCTGACCACGCCGGCCGGCGCTGCCGTCACGGTTCCTGTCGCCTCACAAGAGGACTTCGATCGCCTGGATGCGACGATTCATTCCCTGGAGCAGGAGGATGAAGTCCATGTCAGATTGGAGAAAGGAACCTATTTTTACCGGGACCGGCATCTGGATCTGTCGGGGATGAACCGGCCTGGTTTCCGGTTATTCATCGAAGGGAACGGTTCGCTCCTGATTCCGGTCGGGACGGATTATGCCGTCGGCCCCGGCCTGGATACCCCGTATGAAGACGCTTTTTCGCCGGAGGACGGCTTCGTGTCGTTGCATCGGGGCGGTCACATCGACCTTCGACAGCGGGTGAAAGCCTGTAAGACCCATCCGATACCGGTGAGTCTCCGGAGGAAACTGTTCCGTTTCCGCTGTTCGGAACCGGACTTGTCCGAGGAAGACGCGAGGGATGCATATATCATCCTCACGCAGTGGTATGTCGGTGCCGTCTATAAGGTCGAGAAGATCCGGAACGGCTGGCTCTATTTCCATGCAGACAGGAAGTATCAGACCAATCTTTATGAAGAATTCCGCTACGGGCGTTGCCGCCCCCGCTATGTCCTTTATAACCAGCGTAGTGTCGATGCACCCCGCATCATCGGCGGACGCTTCCTGAGCCCCGTCGCGGATACGCTCCGGCGCTGCGAGGCATCGACCTTCTGCCGTATCACGGACAGCCGTATGGGCAGCTTCAAGCTGGAAGGATGCCGGTTCCCGGGCAATCGGTCCGGCGGCTATCTGCTCCATTTCGAGCGCTTCCAGTCGGATTCCGTCGTTGTCTCGGAGTGCGCTTTCGAAGCGATCCGAAGCCATCTGGCGGGCGTTCTCGATACGCCTCATTTCCGATTCCGTGACAACCGGGTCGAGGAGTGTTATCTCCGGGGCGTCTACAGCGATTACCTTTCGGCCGACAGCCGGATCACCGGCAATGTGTTCAGAGACCACGGCAGAATGCTTTCCACGGCTCCGGCCGTGTACTGCCAGGGCCCGGATTTCCTCATTGCGGACAATACTTTCGAGGATTTCGCCTACAGCGCCATCGGCCTGGGCACGCACTATGTGGAAACCGACCGGCCTTATACGAGCGGGCTGGTGACGGATAACGAGATTTACCAGACGG
>JAEEGJ010026362.1_pt1 | contig 11793 bp, 11 predicted proteins | sample 8958761 | NCBI WGS metagenome assembly JAEEGJ01 (sample SAMN16246546, study PRJNA631951) | gut metagenome | biome: gut microbiome; feature: rumen; material: RS-attached | host: Bos | place: Iran: Karaj | collected 2018-10
ATAGACGCTCAGGACCTTCTATTAATACTTCTACAGTTTATATGCCTGGTTTTAATGATTCCATTAAAAATAATGAAAAATTTTCAATAGAAGTAAAATATAAAGAAATCTTTTTTACAAAAACTCAATTTAATATGTGGTTTGTTGATGAACTCGATAAGCCTGATTTTTTAATTGCTTTGCCAGATGATTATTTATTTATAATCGAATGTCCAGTTTTCCATAAAATATATCTTGAAAAAAAATATCCTAAAGAAAAATATCCTACGCTAAAATACATTGATGATTATAGCAAAAGAGTTTCAGTAAAAGATTTAATTAATTCAACAAAAATAAAAGTTGATTTACACTATTTTGATTTAAATGAAAAAAGTGTAAAAAAACTTGAAAACAAAATAGATAATCGATTTATTTCTTTAAATAATCAAATTGATGAACGTGTAAGAAGTCATAGCATATATCACTCTGGTCCTGCAAGTTACAGAATGCATACTACAGCTAAATTGTTTAAAATTTCTAAAAAAATGATAACAGAGGAGTTATACCAAAAATATAAAAAGAAAATCGATTCATCAAGTTTATATGATAAGACATATGATCTGTTCATCGACCTAAAAGGCGAATTATACATAAAGACTGACGTTGCTTCGTACTATCAATTACAGATAAGAATTCCAGAATTAGTCAAGGATGATTAATATTAAAACCCCTTTCACATACTATGACACTTGTGCGAGTTTTAAAATAGCTTCTGTCTTCTGCACTTTCCTTGACAATTAAATGTTATTACATAATAATTACATTTGGGTAGTGCGACGTAGCTCAAGGCATTACATGAGCTTTTAAGGAGATTATTGTATGGTTGTTCCTGTTGTTCCAATTGGTAATTCACGTGGAATACGATTCCCCAAGTTCATTTTGGATAAATTTTCCGTAAAGGATAAAGTCGATATGGAGTTTACTGAGAATGGCATACTTATTACTCCTGTTCAAGAATCGCCGCGTTCTGGTTGGGTAGATGCGTTCTGTAAAATGCATGAAAACAATGAAGATAAGCTGGAAGATATTCCTGATTCCGGAGATTTTGAATGGGAATGGTAGTCAATCAGTATAATGTTTATCTGGTGAACCTTGACCCAACTATCGGGCATGAAATCAAAAAGACCCGACCTTGCCTTGTCATTTCTCCTGATGAGATGAACCATAATATCGACACAGCGATTATCGCGCCCATGACGACAAAATCTCATCCTTATCCGACACGGATTCCGCTTAAGTTTGATGGTAAAAATGGTTGGATAGTTCTGGATCAGATACGGACGGTAGATAATATCAGGCTTGTAAAGCATCTTGGTAAAATTTCTAATAAAGAGATTTCGGAAGTTAAGAAAGTCATCAAAGAAATGCTGGTGGATTAGACTGTCCTCTGGCTGTTTCCTCAACTTCCATCCAGACCCACAGATTAGTTTTTCTAACAGTTTCTAACAGTGGTAGTTTTCAAGCTGTTTTTGCTTTAAAAGCAAAAAAGGCTAAATCTTGTTTTATAAAGATTTAGCCTTTAATGAGCGACCGGGGGATCGAACCCCGGACCCACAGATTAAGAGTCTGTTGCTCTACCAGCTGAGCTAGTCGCCCTTACGAGGAATGAATATATCATCTTTTGTTTTTTTGTTCAAGTAGAGAATGTCATTTTTTCATAACATGCGATTTTGTGCTATAATGGCTTAGAGGTTCGCTGAAAATGAAAAAGCTTCTTGTAATTGTAATATGCGTTTTTGTGATTGTCGCGGCGGCGCTTGCTGTCCTGTTTGTGGGAAAGAGCGTTACCGAGCTTGATGGATATAGTATATCTGCTGATAATACCAAGGAATATGTGCGTAACGGCACGATTCTTCACTGCTGGTGCTGGTCGTTCAAAACGATAGAAGAGAATCTTCCGCGCATAGCAGAAGCCGGATTTACCGCCGTGCAGACTTCTCCGGCGAACGAATGTCTTGAAGGCGAGGACGGCGGCCTTGATATGATGGGCAACGGAAAGTGGTACTATCAGTATCAGCCGGTGGACTGGAAGATAGGCAACTACCAGCTTGGAACGCGGGAAGATTTCCGCCGGATGTGCGAGGCAGCGGAATCCTACGGGATAAAGGTGATTGTAGATGTTGTGCCGAACCACACGACGCCGGATGTGGACGCGGTTTCTGCTGATTTTATTGCGGCTGTCGGCGGATTTGACAAGCTTTACCACAAAAACGGATTCAACACGCTCGGGAATTATTCAAACCGATACCAGTGCACGACGGCGAAGATGGGCGGGCTTCCTGATGTGAACACGGAAAATCCGCTTTTTCAGAGCTATTTCATGGCGTACATTAACGACTGCATAGAATGCGGCGCAGACGGCTTCCGCTACGACACGGCAAAGCATATCGGGTTGCCGGATGACCCGCGCGATGATGATTCACAGGAGAATAACTTTTGGCCGCTTTTTACAGGACGTGTCTCGCTGGCGACGGAAGGAGGCGCGGTGAGCCTTAAAAAAAGCGATGAGCTTTTTATTTACGGCGAGGTTCTGCAGGGCAACAACGCGCGGGAAGCTGATTACGCGGAGTATATCGCGGTGACGGCGAGTGCCTACGGGAAGAGTTTGCGCCAGATGCTTGCGTCTGACCAGCTGACGGCAAAGTCGGTGAGCGCATGGCGTAACGACGCGGGCGGCGAGAAGCTTGTTACGTGGGTAGAGTCGCACGACACGTATGCGAACGAAGGCGAGTCCGCTAAGATGAGTAACTTCGCTCTTAGGGCAGGCTATGCGGTTATTGCCGCCCGGAAAGACGGAACGCCGCTCTTTTTGAGCCGCCCGACGGGAGCTGGCAAGTCCGGCTCTGGCATGACAAGCACTGGCGCGGCGAGCGAGGAAGGCGTTCAGTTCCCCGCCGGCAGCCGCATCGGGAACGCGGGAAACGACGAGTTTTTCCATCCGGAAGTAGTCGCCGTGAACAAGTTCCGTAAAGCAATGTGCGGTCTTGATGAAGAAATAGTTAATATAGACGGGAATCCGCAGGTCCTTGCGATTGTTCGCGGCGGGAAAGGCGTTGTCGTGATAAACGTCAGCGATGAAGATGTGCCGTTCGAACTTCCGTCTGATCTTTGGTGGGGAACGTACAAAGACAAGGCGCACGGCGTGGAATGCTCCGTGAGTTTCGGGAAGCTCCACGGAACTGTCGCCCCCAAACAGATTCTTGTCATTTTTTGACCAGTAAAATATACTTTTTAATATGAAAAAGCCAGTTATTGTTATCCCGATGGGCGATCCCGCCGGAATCGGGCCAGAAATAGTGTTAAAAGCGCTTTCGAGCGACGAGGTGAAAGCCGCCGCGGACTGCATCGTTGTGGGCGACGCGTCCGTGCTTGATGCGACAGCAAAGATTACAGGCTGTCCTGTGCCGCAGAATATCGTTGATTTGAAAAATGCGCCGGTTTCTTCTTTTAAGCCAGGTGAAATAAGCGCTGTCTGCGGAAAGGCGGCGTTTGAATATATTGAAAAAGCAATAGAAATTGCAAAAAGCGGCAAGGCTGATGCGGTCGCAACGCCGCCCGTGAACAAAGAGTCGTTCCGTGCCGCCGGAGTGCCGTTTATAGGGCACACGGAGATTTTCGGCGCGTACACGGATACGCAGGACCCGCTTACGCTTTTTGAGGTGCGCGGGTTACGCGTGTTTTTCCTTACCCGCCACGTTTCGCTGCGCCGCGCCTGCGACATGATAACGAAAGAACGTATCATCGATTACGTAAAACGCTGTACTGCGGCACTGCGCCAGCTTGGGGTGACGGAAGGAACTATGGCTGTTGCGGGGTTTAATCCGCATTCGGGCGAACACGGGCTTTTTGGCACTGAGGAACTTGATGCGGTTGTGCCTGCCGTGGAGGAACTTAAAAAGCAGGGGTACGACGTTGAAGGCCCTGTGAGTGCGGATTCTGTGTTTCATCTTGCGCTTCAGGGAAGATACAACAGCGTTCTTTCGCTGTACCACGACCAGGGGCATATCGCGACAAAGACGCTTGATTTTGAGCGGACAATCGCTGTTACGTGCGGAATGCCGATTTTGCGCACCTCTGTTGACCACGGCACGGCATTCGACATCGCGTGGCAGAACAAAGCGAGCGCCGTCAGCATGATAGAAGCGATTCTGCTCGCGGCTAAGTACAGCGCAAAATGACCGTCGGGCTAAGGATGCGGAAGGCGCGGCTTGGTAACAAGCCGCGTTGCGAAGTGAGCTTGCGAACGGAGCAATGGAGCCGAATGGCGTAACCTGTAGCAGCCTGGACCCGCCGAAGGCGGGTAGCCCCCATATCCCCTTTATTTATCCGTATCTTCGGATTATTTCTTCTGCGATGGCGGTTTTTCTCATACTTCGGTCCATCGCCTCTTTTTCGATGTAGCGGTGCGCCTCTTGCTCTGTCATGCTCATGTTCTGCATCAGGAGCATTTTTGCGCGGTTTACGATGCGGATTTCTTCCATTTTGACTTTGAGCTGCGTCGCTTTGCTTGAAAGTACCTGGACTTTGTACTGCACGGCGATGGCGGCTTTTATCATGTTGTAGAAGTAGAACTGATCGAACGGATTTGGCATCGTTATGATTCCGTAACCTTCTACGCGGTAGCTTATTTCCTCGAAAAGCTGCGGCGGCGTTAAAAGCAGGATTGTGCTCAAAGACTCTGATGCGTCCTGCGCAAAATCCGCGCCTTTTCCTTCGGCATAATCAACAAGGATAATGTTGTACACGCGCTCGGCAACCCGCCGCCTTGCCTCGTTGAAGTCACTGAGGACTTCTGTCTCGAAAAGCGGCGGTATGAGCATGACGCTGACGGTAGAGGAAAGCTTTGTATCTTTTGAAACAACTAAGACGCTGTGGGTTTCTTCTGCCATTTTAGAATCCGAGGACTTCCTTTATGAAAGGGCTTTCGTCAGCGATTTTCTTTGCGGAATCTAAGGTGTCAGGTAAGGTGGCGATAGCCGCGAAGTTTGTGCCGGAACTCGCGTTTGGTGAGCTTGCGCCAGTCGCGCCAGTTGCGCCGGTTGCGCCAGCCGCGATCGTGAAGCCGTATCCCGCGCCTTTGCCGGAAAGCGCGCAGTCAAAAAGATTCTCGCGTACTTCTTCCGGCGGCTGCAAGTCGTTCTTTATTCCGTCGAGCGCGGCGTAAATAAGCAGCGTGAATACGATGTACACGTTGCATTCGCTGTCCGGAGTGCGGATTTCTAGCCGGCTTGCGCTTCCGTCAGTTGTTGACGGCACGCGGATGAACGTTGAGCGGTTCTCGTGACCCCACGCGATGTAGCGCGGCGCTTTGTACGAGCCGAGCCTGTCATAAGAAGCTTCCGTACAGTTCATGAAGTACGTAAGCTCCTGGGCGTGCTTAAGGATGCCGGCGAGCACGTTCTTCTTTTTTGACGCGTCCGCGCATGAAATATTGATATGGAAGCCGCTTCCGGGTTTGTCGGCAAGTGGCTTCGGCGAAAAGTCGGCATAAAGTCCTGCGCTTGACGCGCGTGTGCGTACAATCCACTTGAAAGTGGCGGCGTTATCTGCGGCTGTGAGCGCGTCGGAGTAGTGAAAGTCTATTTCGTTCTGACCTGGGCCTTCCTCGTGATGGCTCGATTCGGGCTGCATGCCCATCTGTTCCAGTGTGAAGCAGATTTCGCGGCGGATATTTTCGCCTTTGTCTTCCGGGGCGATATCCATGTACCCCGCGTTGTCGAACGGGATTTTTGTAGGCTCGCCGTTTTCGTCAAGCTTGAAAAGATAGAACTCAATTTCTGTGCCGAAGCTGAATTCCATGCCGTACTCTTTGCGAGCCTTTTTTACGGCGTTCAAAAGCAATGTGCGGCAGTCTTTTTTATAGGGCGTTCCGTCCGGATACGATATCGTGCAGAACATACGAACGACTTTGCCTGTGTTCGGTCGCCACGGCAGAATTGCGACGGTCGTTGGGTCGGGATGAAGGAACAGGTCGGATTTTTCGGGGGTTTCAAAGCCGTAAATCGCGGAGGCGTCGAAACTTACGCCGTTTTTGAACGCATTTTCAAGCTGTCCCGCCATAATCGAGATGTTTTTCTGCACGCCGCGCAAATCGAAAAACGCAAGACGCACGAATTTAACGTCCTCTTCATTTACATAATCCAAAACGTCGCTTTCTGTGTACATTTCTTTTCTCCAAAAAAAAGGCGTTCATTTCATCCGGCGATGCCACACCGTAAGAAGAAATGAGCGCCTTTGCCCTTAAGATGATTTAACTTTAACGAAATTCCGCGTGACGGTCAAGACGCAATTTTGTACGGACTTGTATGAAAAGTGAGCCTTACTCTGTATTTTTTGACAAAATAGGCTTATAATTTTATATGATTTAATTGAGGAGTTATTGAGGAGAAAAGTCATATGAAAAAATATGTTTTTAGAATTGCAGTTCTATCGGCTTTGGTCCTGCTTTTTACGGGATGTCTTCTGGATAGGTACTATAACTCAAGAAGAAATTATAGACCGACTGAAGAATTTGTTCGTCTGTTAGGACGTACTGTCACACAAAATAATATTGCGGTTTTGGCTCATGCTGGTACAGGTGTAGAGTTTAATGTTAAAGCAAATAAGCTTTCTGTTACCGTTATGAAAGATTCTATGAAAGATGTGTGGCACGGCGATGTAAGGTTTGTTGCCTTTTTTGACGGCGAGCGGGTTATGGATGTAGTTCTGACCGAGGATATCAAGGAATTTGTGATTTTTGATTCACCTGAAGTAAAAACTGGTGTAGTTAGAATTGTAAAAGCTACGGAATGTATGATGGCAAATGCCGCAATTCAAAGAATTACTACAGATAGATTAGGAGAAATACATCCAACGGAGGCTAAAAAATATAAAATAGAGTTTATTGGCGATTCTGCTACAGCTGGCTATGGCGTTGATGAAACAAATCCCAACGTGAGCTTTAAGATAGAAACAGAAGATATTACAAAATCTTATGCCTACAAATGCGCGCTTGCGCTTGATGCCGATTATTCTATTATTTGTGGTAGCGGCTGGGGTGTTTGTTCGGGATATTCTCCTGTTGTTGGCGTAAAAAACACAGATGCATGTGTTCCTCCTTTGTACGATAAGATTGGATTTTCTGATCTTATGGTTGGAAGTGTAAATCCTGGAAAAACAGAATGGGATTTTAACCGATTTAAGCCCGATATCATTTCTATATTACTTGGGACAAACGATCATAACTATACGCAAAGACTTCTTGCAAGACGAAACGAGTTTAAGGATGCTTATGTACAGTTCATATATGATATCCGTGCAAAAAATCCTGATTCATACATTCTGTGCTGTTCCGGTATTGCTCCAGATGACTTGAACCCTGAGATTCAGACTGCAGTCTCGGAATATAAGGCTCAAACGGGAGATGAGAATGTCGGATATTTACATATTCCGCTTCATGATGGATATGTGGATGGTTTTGGCGCAGACTATCATCCTACTGATATAGCGTATACGAAGGCGGCGAACTATATTGTTCCGCATCTCAAAGATTTGTTGAAATAGAGGATAAGATGAAAAATCCGCACTAGTTTTGTAGTGCGGATTTTTTTTGCATGGAAGTCCGGCGGCGTTTGTCGCGCCTTATTTGATGCTTGCGCGCATTTTATTCGTGCCCATTACTTGTCGCCGCTTACTTGTCGCACGCGCGCAAAAACTCGACGAAGAGCGGACCTGCGTTGTTCGGGCGGCTCTTGAACTCCGGATGGAACTGAACGCCTACATGGAACTGTCCGGCAACTTCCACCGCTTCAACAAGCGTGTCGTCGGGCGAAGTTCCGCTTATCGTAAGACCCGCCTGCTGCATCTGCTCGCGGTAGTCGTTGTTGAACTCGTAGCGATGGCGGTGGCGCTCGTTAATGAGCGGTGCGTTGTATGCCTTTTCCAGTATCGTGCCTGCCGCCACTTTGCACGGATACGAGCCGAGCCGCATTGTGCCGCCTTTTATAACGCCTTCCTGGTTTTTCATCAGGTCAATTATAGGATGTTCGCAAAGCTCGTCGAACTCGCGGCTGTTCGCATCGGCATACCCAAGTACGGAGCGGGCGAATTCAATAACTGCAATCTGCATTCCAAGACAAATGCCAAAATAGGGAAGTTTGTGCGTTCTTGCGTAGCGGCAGGCACTGACCATGCCCTCAATACCACGCTGTCCAAAGCCGCCCGGCAGGATAATGCCCGCGCAGTCTGCAAAGACCTCCGGCGCGGTCTGGTCTGTCACGCTGTCGCTGTCTACCCATTTTATCTTGATGTTCTTGCCCACGACAAAACTTGCGTGGTTAAGGCTTTCTACAATGCTCAGATATGAGTCGTGAAGTTTTACGTATTTTCCGACGAGAGCAACTTGAATCTCTCCGCGCCGGGCGTGAATCGTGTCTACCATCGTCTGCCAGTGGGAAGTGTCGCAGACGGTGTTTTCAATGCCAAGCTCGCGGCACACAACGTCGTCCATTTTTTGCTCATGAAGCATGAGCGGAACTTCGTAAAGGCTTTTCAACGTGCGGTTGTCTATAACGCAGTCTTCAGAAACGTTGCAGAAAAGCGAGATTTTTTTGCGGATTTCTTCCGGCACTTGGCTGTCGCTTCGTGTCACGATGATGTCCGGGTGGATTCCGACAGCCATTATCTCTTTTACAGAGTGCTGCGTCGGCTTGCTCTTGAACTCGTCCGAGCCGCTTATGTATGGCACAAGGCATACATGGATAAAAAGGCAGTTCCGACGTCCTACTTCAAGAGCAAGCTGTCTGATTGCTTCCAAAAACGGTTGGCTTTCTATATCGCCGATTGTACCGCCAATTTCAACAATACACACGTCCGCGCCTGAAACTTCGGCGTTTTTAAGGATAAAGTCTTTTATTTCGTTCGTAACATGCGGGATAATCTGAACCGTCTGCCCAAGGTATTCGCCCTGACGCTCTTTGTTGAGCACGTTCCAGTAAACGCGGCCGCTTGTAAGATTGGAGTATTTTGTAAGATTCTCGTCAATAAAACGCTCGTAGTGTCCAAGGTCAAGGTCGGTTTCCGCGCCGTCATCGGTGACAAAAACTTCGCCATGCTGGAACGGGCTCATCGTACCGGGATCAACGTTCATGTACGGATCAAGCTTTTGTGACGCGACCTTCAAGCCACGGCATTTCAAAAGACGACCGAGCGAAGCCGCCGTAATTCCTTTTCCCAAGCCCGAAACAACGCCACCAGTTACAAAGATAAATTTAGTCATATACAAACTCCTTGTGCCCACGAGTTTGTAAGCGAACCTGTGAGCGCACAAACTCGGTAAGTTCGCGCAGCGAACGTCCGCCACCTGTAACAAATATGAATTTAGACATTTATACCTCCCATAAAAGCTATTTCATCAAACTGTTAAAAACTATGCTTTCCCATAAAACGGTTTCGCAGGGGCTCAACCGAGACTCGCTCAAAACGCTGCGTCACTCGCGTTTTGCCGGCTTACGCCGTCGCTCCCTACCTCCCATCTGTGCGTTTTGTCGGCTTGCGCCGTCGCTCCTTACAAATCCTACTATATGCGTTACACAAAAAAGAGGCCGTAGACACTACGCCGTGCTTTTACGGAATAATATCTACGACCTCTTTGCCGTATGTTTTATAATAACGCGTAGCCGCAGTTTTTTCAAGAGGGCGAAAACCTTTTATGATTTACAATACACATGAATTCTAATACAATGGATTTGGAGCCGCGAGCATGAAGAAAAAACGCCCGACACAAAATCGATTCAAAAAAGTCATTGATAAAATTGAAAGATTCTTTTCTAACCGGACAGCGAAAGTCGGTGTATTCGTTTGTTTGTTGCTTGTGGTAATTGTTTTTATCATCTTTCAGTCGGAACAAAAAACAAACTCTCGCATAAACACATTGTTCGATGCAATCTGGTATACGCTTGTAACTTTAACGACAGTCGGATATGGCGATATTACGCCGAACTCCGTTCTGGGCAGGACGGCAGCAATGTTTCTGCTTGTCGTCGGCGTTGCGATATTCGGTATCTTATCTGGTAAATTCGCGTCGTTCCTGTTGGACAGACAGCAAAAAAAAGGCAGGGGTCTTATTATCATGGGAAAAATGAAGAATCACTTTTTAATTTGCGGTTGGAAGCCCGGATTCGAGAAAATCTTGGAAGGTATTTTGTTCGCCAACCCGGAAATCCCTGCGGATAGGATTATCATCGTGAACAACGCGGACAGGACGGAGATAGAGACTATCCTTGCAAACGAGAAATTCAAGGGAATCAACTTTCTGTACGGTGATTTTACGGACGAAGAGATTCTTATGAAAGCGCAGATAAAAAATGCCGAGCGTGTTCTTATCCTTGCTGACCGTTCCAAGCAGTATTCATCGCTTGAAACGGATTCGCGCACCGTTCTTGGCGTTATCACGATTAAGAATTTGAGCCCGAAAGTTTACTGCGTCGCGGAGATTATCGACTCTAAGTTCGAGAAGCATCTTTCGCTTGCCCGATGTGACGAGATTATCCTTACATCTGATTATGAGCAGAATCTTCTTGTGCAGGCTTCGAGCGGAAAGGGCATGAGCCATATTCTGCGCGAGCTTGTTTCCGAGGAAGATTCTTCGGTGCTCGTGCTGCAGGATATCCCGCTGGAGTTTGTCGGGAAAGAGTATTCGGTTTACAAGAGCAGCCTTAAAACGCGCGATATTCTGATTGGTGTTCTTGAAAACACGGGTAACTTTTATGTAAGACGGAACGAGGCTCTTGCGGAGGCGCAGAAGAATCCTGATGTGGAAAAAATCGTCAGCAACTTGAAGAAGGTAAAGACGCTTAAAAGCAATATTCCGGTGTTCAATCCGCCGGATGGATATATCGTGCCAGAAAGCTCAAAGGCGATATTCATTCGTGCGAAAACGGACGAGACGGTGTGAGTTCGTTCTGGTGCGCGGTGACTGGCGGCTGGCGCGAGTTTGCGGGATGCGAGAAAAGTTCGGCGCGAGTTTGCGGGATGCGGCGCGAAAAAAGTGCGGCGCGTTAATGTGGAGAATTTTGTATGGAATATAAACAGGAACTGATTGAGAAGCTTTCGAAACTTGAAATTTTTTCTGATTTGGACATAAACAGCGCTGAACATGTTCGGCTTTTGAAGCGTGTTTGCGAAATCCTTCTGCCTACGTCCTTCAATGCTGGGGACGTTATCATCAAAGAGGGCGATATTGGAAACTCGCTTTTCATATTGTACGAGGGAACCGTCCAGGTGCGCCGAATGACCCCGAACAATGAGCAGTTTGCTGTTGCGAACCTTACGGCGGCGCAGAACGTCTTTTTTGGGGAAGTCGCCCTGGTTGATAAAGATACGCGCTCTGCATCTGTTTATGCCATGACGAAATGTAGCGCGCTTAAACTTGACGGCGACAAGTTCAAGGCTTTGTGCGATGAAGAGCCTGTTCTTGGCTACAATGTTATGTACCGCATTTCAAGACGCATTGCATCCGCGCTCCGCCGCTCTAATAAAGACCTGATGGTTATATACGAAGCCCTCATAGACGAAGTCCACGGGGAGTAAAAGAGCAGAAATGCCATTAACAAAGACTCTTCTTTTATCGTGCTCTCGCCAACAACATGCATTAGCCACAAGCTCAGCACTTCGTACTTCGATAGTGGCTATGCATGTTGTTGGCTACGCACGTTGAAGCGCACTGATATTGCGTGAATGGCACTTGGGGCGCTCTATTATGCTCGTCCCTCCAAT
>JAEEGJ010026363.1_pt1 | contig 11792 bp, 7 predicted proteins | sample 8958761 | NCBI WGS metagenome assembly JAEEGJ01 (sample SAMN16246546, study PRJNA631951) | gut metagenome | biome: gut microbiome; feature: rumen; material: RS-attached | host: Bos | place: Iran: Karaj | collected 2018-10
CCTTTTCAACGAAAAGGATTTGGACAAGCATTTTCTACTATTGAACCAGACCAAGCTCAGCTTGAGCGAGATTCAGCAAGTTTGGAAAGCCATCAAGAGTCTCACCAAGAACCGGACAATACTGAAGCGATCCCCATTGGAAATTGCCCGTGAAGCGGGTTTCGACGACCCTAACGGGGACGTGGAAACACGTGTAAAAACAGCAATTCTAGCCCTAGAAGAAGCGGGCTATATCGAGCGCAAACAAAACTGCCCCCGAGTATTCGCGACAGGCATTATGGTCCAGAATATGGACGAGGCTCGAAGCAAGATTGATGCGTCCACTCTTTTTGACGATACGCAAAAAGAAACTGCTCGAAGAATCATGAGCCTCTTGATTTCTGAAAGGAGCGTTTCAAAGGCGAATAGCGACGAGGCAGAATCTAGAATAGACTACATCGCCGACATTTTAGGCTTAGAATGTAGCGCGGTCCAGGAATCCGTACAGTTACTGCGTGCAGAGAACATCCTTGCAGACACCAGGGATTTGACCGCCTATATTAAGAAATCCGAAAGCGAGAACAAGTCTAAGGCCGTCATCAACCGCTTCAACAAGATGGAAGAACTTCTTCTTTCAAAATTGGCAACAGGGAAAACAATTTTCAATCTGAAGGAATTGAACGAAGAAGCGATGGAGCTGGGAATAAAAAAATCCAGCGTCAAAGACTTCAAGACAATATTGTTCTTCTGGATGATCAATAATTTCATTGAAAAGAATTATTGTTCCGATGTCAGCACAAAAATTGAATTGAAAGTTACTCTGGATGCCCTAAAGCAAGACTTCAAGCATAGAGCCCAGCTGTCGCAATTCGTGATAGACTATCTGTATCAGGCAAATCTAGACACAAAGGCGAATAATCGCGAAGAAGCCTTGATTCAGTTTTCCGAGAAGGAACTGCTGACCGCCTACGAAAAGCAAATTTCGCTATTTGCCAACGATCCCATTTCTTACAAGGAATTGGAAAAGACCCTGCTTTATCTTTCCAAAACCAATTCCTTGCAGTTGGAAGATGGCTTTTTGGTCCTGTATAACGCCCTCGAAATACACAGGATTGAGAAGAGCAACTTGATAAAGTACAAAATCGACGATTACGAAAAGCTGAATAACTTCTACAAAATGAAAATGCAGCAGATTCACATTGTTGGCGAATATGCTAACATGATGGTCCGCGACAGCAAGCAGGCGTTGACATTTGTGAGCGACTATTTCTCCCTGGAATACAAGATGTTCTTGAACAAGTATTTCAAGGGAAACAGGCAGGATGAAATCAACCATAACATCACTCCGCAAAAATATCACGAAATCGTTGACGACCTCTCGCCTCGGCAGAGGGAGATAATAGAAGATAAAGAAAGCCAGTACATAATGGTTGCCGCAGGGCCCGGTAGCGGAAAAACTCGAGTTCTGGTACATAAGCTAGCCTCATTGATGCTGCTGGAAGATGTAAAGCACGAGCAACTGCTTATGCTCACCTTCTCTCGTAGCGCCGCTATTGATTTCAAGGAGAAATTGCGCAAACTGATTGGGAGTGCAGCCGTTTATTTGACTGCGAAAACATTCCATTCTTACGCTTTTGATTTGCTTGGAAAAATGGGCGACCTGAACGAGTCCGATTCCGTCATTGAAACGGCAGTACGGATGATTCGTGAAGGAGAAATCGAACATAGCAAGATAACGAAAAAAGTCCTTGTCATCGACGAAGCTCAAGATATGGACGAACACCAGTTCGCTCTCGTCCAAACGCTGATTGAAGAAAATGATGACATGCGCGTAATAGCCGTCGGTGATGACGACCAGAACATTTTTGAAGGAATTCATAGGAAAAACGGTTCAGATTCCGTAAATTTGAGCAGGTTCATGGACCTCTACAGGGCCAAGAAATACGAGCTCATTGAAAATTACCGCAGCATAAAGCCGGTAGTGGAATTCAGCAACCGCTTTGTGCAGGACATTCCAAACCGTTTGAAAGAAAATCCAATAGTCTCCGTAAAAGAAGGCACAGGTGCCGTGAGGATTAGAAGGTTCGCATCAACGAGCCTGGAATATCCGATATTGAACCATCTAAAAAAATACCCCCCTCCCGGGACCGTAGGTGTTTTGACCCAAACCAATGATGACGCGTTGAAGGTCATGGCACTCTTGAATCACGAAAAGATAAAGGCAAAACTGATCCAGGATAGCGATGGTTTCGCCTTGCACGAACTGATTGAATTCAGGAGCTTCTTGAAGTGGGTCCAGAAAGAAAACGAGCCCATTATCAGCAAAGATGACTGGAATCGCGCCGTAGAGAAGTTAAAAGAGAAGTACAGAAGTAGCTCCATACTCGACATTTGTTTGCGAGCCCTTGACGTATACAAGAATCAGAATGACCATCTTTACCAGAACGACTTTAAACTATTTCTGATGGAATCCAAGATTTCGGACTTTGAGAGAGGTTCGAAAAAAGAAATTGTTGTGTCGACGATTCATAAGGCCAAAGGGCGTGAATTCGACAGAGTCTACGTGATGGTAAAAGATCAGCGAAAAAACACGGATGAAGGAAGACGTGTTTTGTACGTTGCTTTTACCCGTGCGAAGAACCAATTGTACGTATTCCACTGCTGTCCATTCCTGGAAAGGTATGCACCCGAGAAATTGATAGACAACACCAAATACCCTGAACCGGCGGAAATCATTTGCCAGTTCGGGCATAAAGATTTATACCTCGATTATTCTTATGGCGATAAATCGGATGAAGGAGTCGAACTTAAGAAGAGAATATTCTCTCTGCGTTGTGGTCAGCCTTTAAAATTCAGAGCGGGATGCTTGTTTGATTCATCGTCTTCGAAAAATGCTGTTGCCGTTTTGTCTAAGTCTGCAAAAGAAAAAGTAAAACACTTGGAAGATTTAGGTTATCATGTAAAGTCCGCCAAAGTCCGTTATATTGTGGCCTGGAAAAATAAGGAAAGAGATGACGAATGCCCAGTTATTCTTCCAGAAATAGAGCTTGAACGTAAGGTGTAAAAATTTTTTTAGCGCAGGTTATAACCATATGAGCAAAATATTATTAAATGATATCCTAAAAATTGACGATCTTACTAATGTAAGAATACGTTTTGTTCTGCAAGTAGGAGGCAATTGGAAGCCTATTGAGGAATTTAAAAACGGGACAACATCTGATCTATTGGAAGGACAATATTGGAATTATCACAAAAAAAATCTTTTAGATTGCACCAGCAGACATTGGGCTTTATTCCTTTAGATAGGGATGAAAATACATGGCTCCTTTTTCATGCTGGTAAAGTAACAAAAGATTTAAATATCCATGATGGCGTTGGCTACGAATACGAAACCATTGGTGATTATTCAAAATATTTTGGACGCTTAATTATTCGTTTTAAAAATAAGGGTCAAAATCTCATTCGAAAAGCGGAATCCGTCATTCATGATTGCGAAGTTGTCAAAATCCTTCCCGATGTATTTGATGAAGATGTTTTCCCAGGTTATGAAAATGTCAACATTTCATGGGAAGAATTGTCCCGCGTCATAAGGAAAGATTCATGGAAAACGGCCCTTCAAAACCAGAAAGGCGTTTATTTAATTACTGATACTAAAACTGGGAAAATGTATGTGGGGTCCGCATACGGTGAAAATATGATTTTAGGTCGATGGAAAAATTATGTGGAAAACTATCATGGTGGCAACGTTGAGCTGAAGAAAATTAATCCAGATTATATAAAAAAGTACTTCAGATACTCAATTTTGGATATTTTCAAATCAACTATTGCTGACGAAGTGATTATCAACAGAGAATCATGGTGGAAAAAAGTTCTCTTGACAAGAGAATTTGGTTATAATAATAATTAAAGATATATATATTTAGAAGTTCTTCATCGCTTCAGCAAGCTTTTCGGGATAGTGGTTGCTAATATATTTCATGTTGAACATCCAAACATTTCGTCGTTTTCCATTAATATCGTCTTGTAACTCTGGACGAGGGTTCGGATTGCGAGACTCTTCTACGAGAACAAAAACGCCGCAATATAGATATCGACCATTCCCCTTTTTCTTTTTGAAAAAATAGGCTCGTTTATCTTGCTTAAGCCGTTTATTGGCTTTTGTTAGCGTTTGGTCTCCTTCTAAACCCTGGCCTGTAAAACAAACGCCATCCCATTGCGCGTGGCTATACCATCTGTCCTTATAAGGAACGCCATCACCATTTTCTCTTGAAACACAAACTATCACATTATTTGCATTAGAAATATTTATACCGCTTTGACCGTTAACGCCAAATTCAGTTGTCCAAGTATCGAAATCAACCCAATCGCCTTCCTTGAAGGATAATTTCATAATAATCTCTTGCGGTTTAAATTTGCTTTTACGTTGTTTTCGTACAACGTTCTTTTTGAAACATATAATCCACAAGAAAAAACGCCACGCCATATAGAGCACAATTTTCGTAGATGTAAAAAACGCCGCAATTAAATGCGGCGTCAGATATTTCCGGCTTGAAGATTATTGTTATTTCTCTTCTAAGGTCCTGACAACATCCACATCTGCGGGCAACCAGTTTACGGAATGAAGTTCTGACATGCTTAACCATTTGGCTGCTTCATGTTCCAAAAGTTCCGGTGCTTTTCCACCTACAATAGTGCAGAAAAAGCAATGCATGGTCAAATGAAATGTCGGATAATCGTAATCAACCGTGCATAGAAAATCACCTACAGAAACATCGATAGCGAGTTCTTCTTTCAGTTCACGAGCTAGAGCCTGTTGCGGTGTTTCGCCAGGTTCCATTTTACCGCCGGGAAATTCCCACCCATCCTTGAATTCTCCGTAACCACGCTGAGTTGCGAAAATTTTGTCACCATCCTTGATGACGCCTGCTACTACTTCGATGTGTTTCATTTTTATCCTACCAAATATTCATAAATGTCCTGTCGAACGGGAGTTTCAAGTTTATAAGTTATTTCAACAGCTGTTTTTGTCGTTTCTGGCATAACAAAATCCGTTGTCGTGCCTGTCGCATGTAAACGTCCTAAATAGTAAAATTCCTTAGAAGTATGATCGTCTTTATTCTTTCGAACAAATAAGTCCATTTTGATGCCCCTATGGTCTGCTTCAATGGCGGCTTTCACATCTTCAGATTTTGACGTTCTTCCCGATTTTGATATCGCAATCAATGTACCTTCATCAATAAATCGATCTTCATACCGTGTTGTTGCACTTATATTGTCATTTTTCTCATAATTGATGAAAACTGGGTATGTCTGTGTATTCTTATCATACTTGTAGCCACCAATGTTCAGCGATACTTCGCTCTTTTCCCAATCCAAGAGGCGGCATACATCTTCGTAAGTGTATTTTTCGTAAAGGCAGAATGAAGTGTCCTTGTAGCGATGGCCAAAATATTTTTTGTTGCGGAATAGACCGAACTTTACGACTTCCGTCATTTGGCGTCGGAACTCGTTATTAACAAGCAGGTCTTTGAACTTTGAGGAAATACAAAAATCAGTTTCATTGCTTTCGATGAAAGTAACGTCGGCATAAGTATCTTTTGCGGCACCCGATGCAAATTGACCAGTCAAAATATTTTCAACATTCTTTCGAGTTTTTTCGTTGACGCTAATGCCGAAATTGCTTTGCATCTCGTTCATCACTCGGGACACGACATTTTTATTATTTCCGTCTAAAAGCTCATTAAGAATTAGAAGTTCGTGCAATCGCTTGCCATTTGCAAATTTTGTCGAGACATATTCTAGATACTTTTCTTCAATGGTGCTGAAATCAACTTTGTATTCATCTTTCTCGACTTTCTTCAGAAATTTATGATATGAACCTAAAGATGCATTTTCAAAAATACGCATGACGTCAATTTCGCCATATTCTTCGTAATCCATCAAGTTAGGAATTCTACCCAATTTGTATTTCAAGTTCTTGTAGCATTCCTTAATTAATTTCATCTCGCTGAAGTTAGCCGAGTCAATGGATTCATAAATTCGTTTGCGGGCAATTTCATCAAAATGGATTGTAGATGCTCCTTCTAGTGCTTTTACGCCTTGGCGAACATAGCGACGGATATTATCCTTGTTATATGTCCTGTCGCCCGACAAAGCGATCGGAATCATGTAGTTGTTACTATAGTTTCCTATAAAATCAAGAATCATCACAAATTCTTTGTTTTCTGCCTTACGGAGACCTCGCCCCAGCTGCTGCACAAATATAATGGGAGATTCTGTAGGTCGAAGCATCAAAATCTGGTTTACTTGTGGAATGTCAATACCTTCGTTGAAAATATCCACCGTAAAGATGTAGTCCAAACCACCGTCCCTTTCATCTTGTTCAAGCAGTCTAACGCTGGATTCTCTAACATCTTGGGAATCTGCTCCAGACAATGCTATTGTTCGATATCCGCGTTCATTGAATTTTTTTGAAAGTTCTTTCGATTCCTCAAGAGTGCTGCAGAATGCAAGACCTTTAACGCGGCTTCCGCTATGGTCAAAATATTCAGCTTTCTCAATGATAAAATCAACTCGTTCATCGCACACAAGTCTTGCAAAATCTCGTTTTTCTTTCTCTTCGCCGTCGACGAAAATGTCTGTAATGCCGTAATAATGGAATGGACAAAGAAGGTTCAGCCGCATGGCTTCTTGCAAACGAATTTCATGTGCGATATTGTGGTCAAAAGCGGAGTATACATCAAATTTATCGGTACGATCAGGTGATGCCGTCATGCCAATCCATAAATCAGGATTGAAATACGCCATCATTTTTTGATAGCTCTCTGCACCAACGCGATGTGCTTCATCTACAACGATAACTTGAAACTCCTGCTCTGCAAAATCTTCAAAATGCATTGCCATTGTTTGCATTGTTGCAAAAATGAAATCACGATCAGTTTCCTGGGAAGTGCCAGAATATAAACCAAATGTTTTTGTATCGCCAAATACGTTTTTGAATGATTCAATCGCCTTGCGAAGGATCTGTTCTCGGTGGACTAAGAATAATGCATGCTTGGGGTTAATTTCTCTTAAGGCGAATGCCGCTGCATAGGTTTTCCCTGTTCCTGTTGCAGAAATCAATAGGGCACGATGCTCGCCCATAGCACGGATTTCGTTCAACTTTCGAACGAATTCTAGCTGCATAGAATTCGGTTCCAGCAGAATTTGATCAAATGAGATTTTTTTAGATTCACGAATTACTGCATCTTTTTCAAGTGCAATTTTTTGCTGTTGCAATTCTCTTGCAATACGTTTCTGCTCAATATAGATTTGTGTATACTCGTCAAGAATTTCTTCTGTAATCGGAAAAGCGTTGGAGCTATTCCACAGGGATTCGAAATCTTCGATAACGCTTTTGTAAAGAGAGGCATCGTCTTCGACTGAAAAACAGGTATTCCATTCTTTGTTTATCGCGAGAGCATTTCCAGTAAGGTTTGAACTTCCAATGGTAATGCTTACGACCTTTTCTTTAAAGAACAGGTATCCTTTAGTATGAAACCCTTTTATGTTTTTGTCGCATCGGAAAAGTTTTACTTCAATATTTTTGTATTTGCTGAGAGACCTGAGAGCTCCGGGTTCTGTAAAAGTCAGATAGTCCGTTGTTAGGATTTTTCCCGGAATACCACGATTCTCCAATTCAAGCAAAGTCTGTTTTAATGAGGCTAGCCCACTTTTGGATATAAATGCTACACTGATTATAAACCGCTCACATTTAGACAATTCTTTTTCAAGAAACGCCTGCATGGTATTTCCGGGAGCATTAGAGATAAAGAAAATGTTATCTTCCATGACGCTTTTCAAATTTAATGGTTCTTATCTTATAATCTCGTTCAAAATTATCGGTTTTTTCTCGCCCATGTAGGGTAGCGCTCCGAGGGTGTTGAAGTCAATGAATTCTGTTGCTTCCTCGTAGTCCATGCCATCGGTTTCCATCAGGCACCGCGCCATTTTCTCGTAATCGTAGATGACGCGCCCGTCGTCGCTCACACCGACGATTGCGTTCAGGTAGTCGGGGCTTTCGAGTACCACGGCATCTTCGTAGCCGCGCTCGCAGAGAATGTCCTTGAGTCCGTTCAGCGTGAGGGGTGGATAATCGGCTGCTTCGATTCTCTCGACGAGTTCGCTTGCGCTCATCTCAAAGTATGTGGCAATCTTCTCGACAATTTCGAGCGAGACATTCCGACGCCCGTTTTCGATGTCGCTCATGTAACGACGGCCGATGCCGGTTTCGAGTGCCAGTTTTTCTTGCGAGACGCCTTTCTGCGCGCGCAACGCCCTGAGGGCCACGCCGATATTCTGCTGTAGGGACATATAATAAACGGTTGTGAGAGGTTCCCAGAAAACATATAAATAGCGCAGCATTTAGCCACGCCATATAGTGCACATTATGATTTTTTTTGCTATTTAAAAGAAGATAACGGGAGGTAAATTTTTTTTGCGCCAGTCAAATCGGAGTTTCCTCTCATCGACGAAACCTTGCTCAAATCGCGGATAGAAGATGTTATACATGACTGTTTAGGCAATCGGGCAGGATGCTTGTGTAAACAATTTTGCCCATGAATTTGCGGAAACAAACACCGAAGTAGAACATCTTCTCACGAAACAAGAAAAATAAATTATATTCAAGAGTAGACAATTTCGTGAATGGAAGTCGTTATGCCTGCAGTCCTATATTCTTCTAAAATCTCGTCGGATGGTCTCGATGTCGAGTACGAAGTCCTCCCTGTACTGGAAATTCCTGTCGAGGTAGATCCGCGTCTGTCCGATATAAAGGCAAAACTCCTGAATCTCGAAGACGCAATCGCGAAAAGCGAAGCGAAAATTGAAGAATACAACAAGGAAATAGACCTGCTGACCAATCATGCTGACGGCTTGGATTATACTGTCGCTGTGGCTAGTGGAATCATAACGGGAGTAATCGATTCCGTCTTTGTCGGGGAATTTTCCTTTAGCGAGGGGAGTAAGTGGGGCGAAGAGAAGGTTAATTCCTTTGTAAACAAGACATCCAAGTTCTTTGGATACAATGGCGATGACCCTGCAGGAGCGATATCCTTTCTCGAAAAGAAGTTTCCGATTCCTGCAGATAAGGCAACTGCGTTTTTTGGTGGTGGTCTGCAGCATCATCTAAGGGATTTTTCACATCACCCGTCCCTACTTGGGCTGTTCTTCTCACTGTTGACCCAGTTTACGGGGAAAACTTACGGGACTTCCACATCGGGGGCATTTGACTCCACCGACGTAAGTGATTCCGGACTTATTGGAGACGACCTTCCGACAAAGATCCTTTATGGTGTAGTGTTCTGGTTTTTCCACCTGGTCAGCGATATGGCCGGTTCTAGTGGCGTGGTTGCTATGGGTAAACTTGGTACAGGGATACCGGGTCCAATTTTGTCGCTGGCAAAAGAGTTGTCGGCCTTGCCCATATTTAAACACGGCGATGGAAGCTTCTCCCAGACGATTTCGAAATTGTTCAACGGAACCTTGCTCGGGGATAGGGATTCTTCTGGAAAAATCATTAATCCCCAAAAATTCGATTTGAGGGGTGAATTGGGAGTACTTCAGCAGTTGGGGAAACAGGCTATTCCCGTTATAATCAACGAATGCATTGTACGCGGATTCTATTTTGTGCGCCGTCTCTATGGTGAAATCAAGGAAAAAGACATACATGGCTTTAAAGAACTTGAGCGCATTGATTGGAAGAACGTGCTGCCAATAAAGAACAGAACCGTTGTTCGCATGCTGACGATTGCGACCGGTACCTTTACTGCCTTTGACGTTATTGACGCTGCAATCCGCTCTGCGATAAAGAGCGGGGGCATAAATCCTGCGTTCTGGGCTAATCTTGTTTTGAGGATTAATTTCGTTGGCGTTGGCCGCTTTGCCGTGGCGCTCTATACCGATGTGCGCATGGGCGCCGAAAAGAGAGGTGTTGAGCAGGATCGGAGAATTGAATACAACGTTCTCTTACACAATTTGAACGCGAAAGTCTTTTACAAGCAGGCCGAAACTGGGATTGCGGCGGAGGATGCCGCAAAAGCAATCGCTGAATTGGAGACGGCCTCCAGTTGTGCGCTGAATGCATATATGAAGGAACTTCGTTACATCGAAGTAGATATGGACTCCATAAAAAAGAGTATGCCGAAGGCCCTTGAAAAGAATAAGGGATTGAGGGAAAAATTGTTAGATTGTTTTGACTAGGAGTAATCAGATGGGAAAAAAAGATATAGTTGAAGTGACAGAGGAAATGTTGTCGGGGAAATCCATCGTCGCTACTGTAAATAGCAGCGTTGAGGAAATAAAAGCAATAGAAACGAAGATTGCCAAGGCGGTTGCTTCTGCTAACAGTGCAAAGAAAAAAGCGAAAGATGCCAACGAGGTGGAACGACATTGGTACCAAAATACAACTGCAAGAATTGTAGATAAATTACAACCGGCTGTACAATCTTTGGCCACCGCGGTTTCTGAATCTGCAGACACGCAAAAATTGTTGTTTGAGCATCAAAAGATTTTGGCGCAAGCTTGCCAGAGACTCTTTGCAATGGGGGTATCAAATATTGCCGCGACCAGAATGGTCGTACGGAATATCAAGCTGCAACTTGAAAATGCTTCCGAAGAGGAAATATCGGAATTAGCTCGACAAGAGTTGATGAACGTTATGAAACAGCTCCAGGCACAGGAAGATCTTGCAAATAGACAAGAAAAAATGAGTGAGAAAATAAAGGTTCATTCAACTTCTTTGCAGAAACATGATAAACTTTTGGAAGGTCATGATGATCTCTTGCAATCGCAGGAGGGTAAAATTGACAAACTGAAAACCTCTATTCGCGATGCGAAAAAGAATCTTCAATCGAAAGATTTGGAACAAGATGAACGTATCGCGAAAAATGATGCCAAGGATCAGGAGCAGGATGAGCGAATTGCAAAGAACGATGCCAAGGATCAAGAGCAGGATAAACGTTTGGCAGAAAAGGATGCCAAAGACCTGGAGCATGACAAACGTTTAGATGCAAAAGATGAAAAAGATAACGATCATGATACTCGAATAGCAGAAAACAGACAATCAATAGAATCGATAGAAGAATCTTTAAAGAATCTTCTTGCTGAATACAAACAGTTTCAAGCGCGCTATGCGAAAGAGAAACGCGTCCTGATAGCCCTGTCAATGGTTGCTATAGTTCTATCAATTGTGTCAATTTTTGTGTAGTCGAAACTTCTCGGTTTCATCGTGAGAAAAAGAGTGACCTGTTTAACATTATGGGGCATTTTTTTACTCTAAATCTGCATTTAGTTTGAATTTTCCGGTTTTTAACATTGTCGTTCGTTAAATTACAATACGGAAAAAAACGTGATGACTTCGAGTTTGATTTTTTGATAGTGGCTTGATTTTACAAGAGTATAAAAATGTATTATCGTAGAAGATGTTATACATGACTGTTTAGGCAATCAGGCAGGGTGCTTGTGTAAACAATTTTGCCCATGATTTTGCGGAAATAAACACCGAAGTAAAACATCTTCTCGCGGATATATACTATCCGCGGGGTCACTTTTCGGTTCCAATTAACTTTAAAGGAGGCGGAAACATGTTCAAGGTCGAAAATTTCGTCCTTGAACAACAGTCGACGGGGGACTAACATAAAATATGCCCGATTAGGCAAGTCCTTTTCTGTAAATTCATGCACAAAAAGCAGATTTTTCCATTTCCTTCTCGGTTAAGTAAGTTTTTTCTTCCATCCATTCCTCGTGTTGTTCCATCAGTAGCGAGCCGATAAGCC
>JAEEGJ010026364.1_pt1 | contig 11790 bp, 10 predicted proteins | sample 8958761 | NCBI WGS metagenome assembly JAEEGJ01 (sample SAMN16246546, study PRJNA631951) | gut metagenome | biome: gut microbiome; feature: rumen; material: RS-attached | host: Bos | place: Iran: Karaj | collected 2018-10
CGGTGGTTAACAGGAAGTTAGCCATCAGGGGTAAAATTAATCGCTGGGGATTGTGCTCGCGGGGCTGCGCATTCCCCGGTCGGTGAGCAAGCTCCCTGTCCGGCCAATAACGAAAACAGCCGGCTGCAAGCAGCCGGCTGTGTATCAGGTGTTTGCGGTGAGGGGGGGATTCGAACCCCCGGTACGGTTGCCCGTACGTCAGTTTAGCAAACTGGTGGTTTAAGCCACTCACCCACCTCACCGTGTTATACCGGGGCACTGCCCCGGGCCCCTCGCTCCGGCCTTGCTATCACACAAGGCTCTCGCTGCCCGGTCTCCGCTAGCGGCTGATGCCACAAGGCTGCGTGCTGGCAGACGAGGGAATGCAAAGATAGGGGGTTTTCTGAAATACGCCAAATTTTTTTCGGAATTATCCCTTTTGATGTTGTAAATAACAATATAAGAGCCGTAGTTTTGTACTTACGGCTCTTTTTGTGTCAATGATTATATATCACCCCCAAACCAGTATTCAAGGTCATACACACCAGGCTCTTTCTTTTTCTTTGATTTAGAAGTATTTCTTTGTTTTTCCTGTTTTGTTTTATCTTTAATTTCCTTTGCTGCTTTTTGCTTTTCCCATCGCTCTTTCCAATAACCTTCTCTATGACGGTCAGGTTTATCTTTGTAATAACCTTCTCTATGTCTGTCTGCCTCGTTCAAGGTTCTTGTGATACATTCTTTAATCATCATTCTTAATTCTGATTCTTTCAGTTTGATGGTGTTGGTGCTTTTTGTTAGTTTTTGAGGTGGCAAATTTGAGGTGTCGTTCCATGCGATAATCTTACCTGACGATAACCCCAAAGGGTCGGTGTAAACTCCGTTCTCCGTAAATGCTTTTATAGCCGTTGCAATAAGTTCAGTATCGGTATCCGTCAAAAGCCACGATGCATATTGAATATGACCTACAGAGAATTGTGGTTTAACATTATTGCCAGCATCTGTCTTGACCCTCGTCTTATTGATTGTCTTTTGAGGGAAATCAATACCCTTTTCCGCACACTCTTCTTCGTTGGGGGCAAAAGAAATGGCAATATTAGTGCTTTTGTTGAGTTTTGGCAGTAATGGGTCCTCATCTCTCTGTTCTTTATTCTTATTGAACCAAGTTGAAAGATTAACCCCGTGGTCTGATATCCGAAGCCTCAAATATAAACCATTTGGTAAAACATAGTCTTGATATGTTGAGATATCCTCTCGTTTTAATCCGAGACTATTTAGAACCATGTTTATAAGTTCCTCCGAACTATATGTATGTGTAGATGTTATCGTTTCCATTTGCATATTACAATTATTCCAGTTATTTTTGCATTGAACCTACGCAACAATCGGCAATGACAGTAGAAAGCCTGCGAATGGTGGACTATCCGAGGGTGCTACGAGTAGCGGACAGAGCGTATGGACAAAGAGAGCGAGGTAATCGCTCTTTTTTCTTATAAATACTTTGAAATTCAGTAAAATCCGAGAAAACTATGCAGCAACGGATAGTTTCACGAGATTTGTAAATCCGTCCTCTACCTTGCGATGATTCATACGGAAGCAGAACTCGTCCATATATGTCTGCATATGCTTGACGGAGACATGGTGGTAGACACCATATACGCCACGCTTCACGATTGCCCAAAAGGATTCAATACCGTTGGTATGCTTTCCGTCACCCTTGGAGAACTCAACCTCATGGTTCACCATGATACGGATGAAATTCTTTGTGTTCTCCACCCTTCCCTCGTCAATGACATTGTAGCCACTGTATTGGTCAGTCATAACCGTAGTGCCTTCCTTGCAAGCATCGTTCAGTACCTTCAGCAACTGCTTGCCCGTTAGTTTCTGCCCATTGGCATTGGCGGTAGCCACAACACAATGCACCCTGCCACTACTTCTTTCCTTAACACCGATAACAGGGGTTTTGGAAGAAGAACCACGCCCACGCTTATTGTATTTCTCGTTGGTTTCACGCTCGTTATGGATGTTCTCCTTGCGAGGCTTTCCACCCACATAAGTTTCATCCACTTCCACAATGGCTTCAAAGCAATCCTTGTATTCCTCCTTGCCCATCATTTCACGGATAAGGTGCAGCATTCTCCAAGCACCCTTATAGGATTTCATACCAAGTTCCCTCTGCAACTGACAAGCAGAGATACCCTTCTTGGCTACCATCACAAGGTTCATGGCATAAAGCCACATACGAATGTCAAGGTGGGTATTCTCAAAGATAGTCCCTGTCAGGACAGAGAAATGGGACTTGCAATTGTTGCAATACAAATCCTTGCCGTTGTTAGTATTGTCACGGTAGATACTGTGAACACAACCGCAGAACGGGCACACATAAGTGCCGTTGTATTTAACCTTGATGATGAAGTCAATGGCAGACTTCTCTGTGGGGAAACGCTTATGGAAATCAAAAATAGTCATAGTTCAAGTCCTTTTAACCTAAATCTATGACTATATACCCTAAAAGTCCAGAATTCTTACAACACTAAAAGGGATAATTCCGTATTGCGCCCTTTCGCCAAACAGGCGCACGGCGACCGGCCTCCGGCGCCTCTCCAGGGCAGGTCAGCGTGCACGATGGGCCGAAATCGACGGGTGGCGCACATCGACCAGCCTCAGAAGGCCCTCAAAGGGGTATCAGCGTGCAGCAGTTTGGCAGAACATTTGTTTGTTTGCCTTTTTTTGTACTATCTTTACCTTCACAGTCAAAGTCTTATTGATTATGAAAACCATAGCCATTCTTTTAGCCGCAGGAATGACAATCTTGTCGACAGTCAGCTTCAGCAACCGCGCAAATGCCACAGAGATCTCGCAGGTTCAAGATACGATGGTTCTCGGCAAACTCTATTACGTAAACCTCAAAGAGGGCGAGAAGCCTGTGATGACTGCCCTGACTCTGTTCGGCGACCGTTGCGGAAGCCATGATTTCAACAACAAACCATATTCCTCCGAAGGAATACGCTCCGTCTTCGAACTTAACGAATGGATAGAGTTCCATCCGCAAGCCAATGTAGGATCAGGGATAAAGGTGATGGTTTTCAAGCACAAAGCCGACCAAAGCTTTTATTTGCAGAATCCTTTGGGCGAAGAGACCCAAGGCTATATCCTGGAATATGACCTGAACAAGGATCCTGAAGATGAATCCAGGCATTGGGGGTCGTTCTACCTTCATCCTGAAGAAGTCGATCCGGGTTACTACGATTTTGTTTTCATCTACGACAATAAAGTATTTGCCACCATGCTCACCCTCTTTTTCAAGGATAACGAAATCGCTGAGAAATCCGATTCAGAGTTGGAAAAGTTGATGTCCCGTAATCCATCCTGATCCATTATTTCAAATATTGCTATCTTTGAAGTTTGAAATATCCAAAAAGAATAGAGAACGCCCATTACGATATGAAAAGACTAGTAATGTTTGCTGCAGTGGCTGCAGTACTGACCTCATGCCAGATATTCGGTATCGTGACGGAAACAGGCAACGGAGTCGCCACCGAGATGACATTGGTGGTGAAAGACTTTGATGCACTGTCTGTTCCCGCTATGATCGACGTGGTCTATACACAGACTCCGGGCGACCAGTCCCTGACTTTCACCTGCGATGAAAACCTCGTGGATTATTACCTGATTGAAGTCAAAGGGAGCACCCTGGTTGTCGATACGCAACCGGGCATCCTCAGCCTGACCCCGCGGGTGAATACCGTCCTGACCGTCAACTCCCCTGTCCTGAACTCAGTGAAGCTCTCCGGCTCGGGAGACTGCACCATCAACAGCCCTATCTCGGCTGAAGACGGTTTCAAGGTATCGACCAGCGGAAGCGGCGACATCGAAATAAACGGAGATGTGACATGCAAATCCTTCTCCGCATCGACCAGTGGCAGCGGTGAGATCGAAATCTCTGGCATCAAGTCCAAATCGGCCGAATTCACTACCACCGGCAGCGGTGACATCGAGGTCGATATGATCACGGCCGACAGGATCAAGGCCTCTACCAGTGGCAAGGGAAGTATCTCCCTGGTCTGCAAAGATGCCGGGGATATCGAAGCCCGGACCTCCGGGAGCGGCAGCATATACCTAAGCGGCAATGCCCGCAGCCTCGACCAGAAGAGCTCCGGCAGCGGCCGCGTCAAAATTGATAATTTCAGCGTACAAGACAATTAAAGAATATCATGAAGCGTTTTATCATTTCACTGCTGTTGGCAGCAGTTCCTGTGATGGTATCAGCACAGGTGCAGCAGGTAATCGACAAGGCTGCCCAGAGGCTTGAGATCGTAACAGTTGAAACGGAACAAGGCAGCATTGCAAGTACCGAACTTGAAGTATTCCAGATGAAAGACGACGGCAGTTACTGGCTGTCCGTCGGAAACCTTGGGGTAGGCACCGACCTCTTGCAGATCCAATTCGATCCCGTCTTCGAACTGTTCATCCCGCTCGGAAACACCCTCGAAGAGGCGTTGGAGAAATTGAAGGATCTGCAGTCCCTGTACAAGAAGCCGAGGCTCTTCACGACCGTCGTGGACGGATGCCTCGCCGCCATGTATCCGAATGGCGACATGGAGCCCGTTACCGTCACTTCAAGAAGGTTTGTGGCCACCAAGCTCCTGTCATTCAGCGTACAGCGAGACGACTTAGTCCGTGCCACCTACATCAGCAAGATGGATTTCGGTTCGCTGGTCCTGAGCCTGAAGATGTACAAGAAACTCCACCCGAAGGAGAAATAGAGATTGCCGGTCAAGCCGGCTATGACGTTGGCCGGTCAAGCCGGCTATGACGAGAATGGATCCGAAGAACAAAAAACGCCTCCTGGCCGTCGGAGGACTGGCCCTGATGGCTCCCATCACCCTTCAGTTCACATCCGTTCCGGCAGCAGCAGCCAAGAAACCCAACATCGTATTCTTCCTCGTCGATGACTACGGCTGGGTGGACAGTGAAGTCCCCTACGACGGACAGATATACCCGAACCACCTCCGGTTCCATACGCCTAACATGTCGCGCATGGCCGAGATGGGCGTCCGCTTCTCGCACGCCTACGCCTCGCCCGTATCCACCCCGACCCGCACCAGCATAATGACTGGGATGAACGCCGTCCACAGCCATATAACCAACTGGACATCAATGGCCAAGAACGAGCCGAGCGACGCCGTCGGGGGCACGAACGGATCGATGACCTACGACCAGATCGCCGCATCCACCGGGATGGACCGGCCGGAATGGAACTATAACGGAATATGCCCGGAGAGGTTTCGTGCGGACAGCGCCGCCCTGGACCTCAACCACCTTCAGTGGGCATCGCCGATGGTGCAGTTCCTCCGTGATGCGGGATATTACACCATCCACGTCGGTAAGGCTCATTGGGCCTCTGCCGGCACTCCGGGGGCCAGTCCTCTGAACATGGGATTCGTGGTGAATATCGCCGGAACTTCCGCCGGCCTTCCGAAGAGCTACCTCTCCGAAGACAACTACGGGAATACACCGGAGAAATGGAACCTCTCCGCCGTCCAGAATATGTATGAGTATTACGGCACGGGCACCTTCCTGACCGAGGCCATCACCAGGGAAGCCCTGAAGGCCCTCGACTGGCCCGTCAAGCACCGCCAGCCGTTCTATCTCTACCTGTCGCACTTCGCCACCCATACTCCTATCCAGAAAGACAAGCGCTTTTTCAAGAGGTACAAGGATATGGGCCAGGACGACGGTCAGTCGAAGTACGCTTCGATGGTCGAGGGGGTGGACAAGAGCCTGGGCGACGTACTGGACTATCTCGAAGCTAACGGCCTGACCGACAATACGATAATCATATTCATGGCAGACAACGGGGGCAATGCCGACGTGAAGGCTAAGGGCGGTATTCCGCACACCCAGAACGCTCCTCTGCGCGAGGGGAAAGGTTCCTGCTACGAGGGCGGGATACGTGTCCCGATGTCGGTGTACTGGCCGGGCAAAACGCGCGCCGGGAGCATCATCGACGCTCCGGTGATGCCTGAAGACCTGTTCCCTACCATCTTGGAGATGGCCGGGATCAAGCGCTATGAAACCGTGCAGAGCATCGACGGGCGCAGCCTGGTACCGCTTCTCCGGAATCGGATATCCGGCTGGCAGCGGGACGTGATATTCCATTACCCTCATCAATGGAAGCCTGAATACAGGCGCGAGGTGGACTTCTTGAGCACGATCATCCGCGACGAGTGGAAGCTGGTCTATGTGATGAAGGAGCGCCGGCTGGAGTTGTACAACCTGAAGGAGGATATCGGGGAGACACGCGACCTGGCTGCTTCCTATCCGGACAAGGTCGCTGAACTGGCCCGCGCCCTCGGAGACAGGCTCCGCGCCTGGAACGCCTCCATGCCTACCGACCGCACCACTGGAACGGTAGTACCTATGCCCGACGAGATCTAAATGGCCCTTTCTCAGACTAGATCTGAGAGTCATCGACTAATTGCCACTCCGTCCCCCTTGACGCTTCACCCTTTCTCCTGGCAGGTAACTGTTTGATTTACAGCAAAATGAGCCTTCGAACGGTGCAGATTTCGGCACCGTTGAAAGAACCAAATCCCTCACAACCAATAAGTTAGCCGCCAGGACAAAGCAACCGAGCGGCTATAATACGTTCCCCACCTAACCGCTGGTATGTAACTACTTTATTTACAGTAAGATGCACCTTTAGATGGTGCCGAAATCGGCACCATCTATTTAATCAATTACTTCATAACCAATCAGTTACGTACCAGGCTAGATTTAGCGAGCTGGTGCTTCCCAGACGAAGAGTCCTTCGGAGGTGGCGAGTTGCTGGATGAGTGACAGTATTCCTGCCTCCGGCCGGTAGAAGGTCATGTAATGGTCGTCACCGCTGAAGGTGATCAGCCCGTCCGAGTGTACAAGTCGGACCGACAACTGCTTATGTTCCTGCCAAGCTGTCTCCATCCATAGGCTGAGATCCTCCGGCGACGGATTGGACGACCAAGTCTCCCCATCCCGGGATACAAGGATATCCTCATAGCAGTTCAACTTGATGAGAAGCATGGTGAACTTTCCGGCAATAACCTCCATCTGGGGCTGCTCCAGGAAGAACTTCTCTATCCTGAAATACTGCCCAGCACCTCCGGCTGGCACCTGCTCCGGCAATATGTCGATAATACAATATCCCATATTCCTAAACCTCCTCGATGAAATAGTGGTCCGTGAAATCGGCGTGCTCCGACCTGCAGACAGTGACCGTGAAATCCTCCGGAGTCCCCTCCAGCCTGTCAGCCTTGATCCCCGGATCCTGCAGGCACGCCTCCATAGCGTACTTGCTTCCAGCCGCCGCAGCAGCCTCCTCCCAAGTCCCGAACGGCCCCTCAAGAACCTCCTTCTCGTTGTCCATGTACACAACACCGTAGCGGCCGTTCTGAACGACGACCAACTGATACCTCTTTTTCATAATACCATACTTTTTTTGATTGAACAATCCGCATCCCTTTGCCACCGTGGCTTCTGGCTGCTCGGTTGGCGGCCCATAGGGCACTCTTGATGCACGATGCAAATATACGTATTTTCCCCGACCCGGCAAGGGGACTCGTCACGCCCGACCTGTTCGGGCATCTCCCCCTTTCTGCTGAAGTTGATAACGATAATAGAACCATTTGAGCAAGTTACAATCCTGAGAATACTCCATCCGTTCATCGATAAGATCATTCTCCTCTTCAAACTTACTTGCCATTTCAATAAGAGCAATTTCTATATCTTGCTCTTCAATAGTGGCAGTGATAGCATTAAAAGTGCCTTCAAAGCACCTTTTAAGAACAGATAGTTCTTTATCTGCCAGCACAATAGGTTTCATGATAATTGTTTCAGTCATAGTCAGTTGTCTGTAAATGTGTTTTGATACTATAGAGTATTCTTACCAAAAACAGGTAATACCAAAACTCGCATCTACATGATTGACACATAGTTCCCCTTACTCATCCTCTATCATGACCGGTGGAGGGAGCGGCAGCTCGTAGATTACCGGACCTGAAGGGAAGCTCCTGGTGGCTGATGAGGAAACATTGTCCCGGAGCGGGTCATCGGTCTTGTCAAGCGCCAGCCAGGAATCGAACGAGAAGCTGTCTCCTTCGCCTGCAAGCGTCATTATCCGCTTGGCTATCAGGTAGCGCTGCCAGGCCGCATAGTAAGGCCTGTTATCGATCATGCAACTGGTCTTCTCGCTGCGCCAGATCTTGAACATAACCACATTCCCGCCCTGGTATTTCCCGATATGTCCGTAATGGGCATCCCTGGAAACCAGTTCGTCCCTATGGTCCAGGAACTCCTGCCAAGGTACGGAGTTGTAATTGGCAGACAGATTCAGTTTCATCGGAACACTCCAGCTATGAGCCGGAATAAACGTACGATCCCAGTACGAATACGCAGACTGGTTACCAGACCAATACTCATCTCCCAATCTTCCAAAACCGTGTCCCCCGAATTCGTGGATAAATACATTTTTCCAATCACCTCGTGAACGCCCAAGTTCCGAATATACCGATGAAGGCGTCATCTCCACCACCATCGGACCGTCTTCGTCGCTGCTGGCTTGATAGCTTGGATAACTCCAGGCGATAGCCCTTCCTTCGTGAGCATAAGGAATGATACAATAAGATTTCCCTGAGGAATAACTCCAACACATTCCTCCATATCTCGTATCATTCACCAGGAGGGCTACCGGCACCTGGTTAAATGATTGATTTTCATCAAGGGGACACAGACTGATAGCATTCCATACCTGTTCAGCATTCGCTTCCATATCACTATAGGAGCTCGCTCCCCAACGGGTTTCAAAATAACTGTTGACATATTTTGTGATATTCCCGTTACCGTCTGTGACACTGGCTCCGGACTCTTCGGACGGCACTTCTAAGATGAAAGCATCGAAGTAGTCGGCGTAAGTTTTATATGGCTCCACTGTGAACAGGAAATCATAGCAGTCCTTGGCTCTCTGCCTGAAAGTCGGAAGTTCGCTCTGAAGGAATCCTTCTGATGCAATGACCAGAGGGACTCCTACCTTGCCTTTGATATGCCTCTTATACAGCATGACATCAAAGACGAACTTGCCATCCTCCTCCTTTATGTTCCATCCTTCGGGAACGCCATCGACTCCTGTTATCTTCCAGCTTGCTTTTGAGTTCTTCACGAAAGATCCCTGCGGTGCAACTCCCTTGACCCAGTCCTTGGTGAAAGATAATCCGTCCAGGGAACCTGGAAGGAACAACGCCTTGATGTAGCTCAAGTTGGAACAGCCATTGAACATTCCGGAATAGCAATAATATGCCGGGAATTCTGCCGGAAGGTCAGGTGCTTTGGTCAATGATGTGCAGCCGGAGAACATCTGGTAATAACACCAACTAGCCAACGATTCTGCCGGGAGGTCAGGCGACTTGGTCAATGATGTGCAGCCGAAGAACATACCGCGATAGCAACTAGCAGCCAACGTTTTTGCCGGGAGATCAGGAGCCTTGGTCAAAGAAGTACAGCCTCTGAACATATAGTAATAGCAATTATTAGACAGGCTCGTCGCCGGAAGAATCAGGTCTTTTTCCGGATGGTTGCGTATATATGAATTTTCAGAAAACAGACGAGCAAAGGCATACTCAGCCTCCAATTTCTTCAACTTGCCAAAACCCTTTGAGTCAATGAGGCTCATTATATTACCATAAATGTAAAGAGGAGCGGAAGCAGCGATCGCGGAGTAATATGAGCTGTTACCATATGCCTTGTTATCTCCACGGAAATATACTTTCTGACCCTTTTCCAGTTTGATGGTGTTAGTGTACTTAGGGATCGTCGTAACCCAGTCCGTACTGTCGATGCTATACTCGACTGTCTGTCCCAACGGATCGTAGTAAATGATGTCTCCATCTTCGATGGCTTCGAGAGTAAGAGGCTGGAAGTTCTTCAGAGGTATTGGATCAACCTCGAGCGCAGCCATCCTCGATCGTATGCTCCGCTTGATTTCCAGACCGCTCTTAGTGGATTTATCGAATACGCCTTTCTGATTGTCGCTGAGCGTAATAGTGAAACCATCCTTGAAAGTGGTCGGAGGGACCACGAACCAGAATTCCGTGGCTTCTTCTAGCGACGAGCCGAGTTTTACCGGTTCATCGAACTCCATCGTGATCTCTTCCGTGGCTTCAGAGGCATTGAAAACCAGGGAAGGTATAGAATCCAAGTTCGCTGTAACTGAGGCACTTCCAGCAATGAGTTCACCGTTGTTCCCTTTTAGCGTGAGAGAAGAGACGCTGACATCCTTTCCGTACAGGCGGATGGCGAGATAGCCACAGAGGTTCTTGAACATCAGTTCATTATCCCTGGATATGGCTATCATCGTATTCGCTCCCTTTCCGAAGGAATTCTCACGATATTCCTGCTTTGCCGGAAGATTGACCATAAGGGTGCCGTCGTTGCTTATCTTGGTAGATTCCTTATATGGATATACGGAATATACGAGGTCCAATGGATTGGCTGTCAAGAAGTTCTCATTCGGCACCTTAGCGAATGTACCGGAATTGTCGCCATCGTCGCCGGTGAAGGCATACTCTTGATTGAAGGTAGTCTTGTTGAATATGGACACTCTGTCGTCGGCATTCCAGAGGACCAGAAGCCTCTCATCGACATAGGCTCTTGACGGTTCACTTTCTATCGATGCATAGAATTCGACATCTTCGTCCTCGGTTACAGGAACAGGGACTTCAGTTTCCTGGACGGAGCAGGAAACCATCAAAGCAGCCAATAACCAGTATGTATATTTCAGGTACTTCATAATGTCGTTCTCTTTAATCCCATCCGTGTTCGTCTCCGTCATCACCGATCGGTTCGGTGTTGGCCGGCCTCTTTACCGTTACCGAGCAGGAAGCCGTCTTAGAACCATCCTTGGTGGTTACAGTGATTGTTACATTGCCTAGTTCCTTGGCCGTCACTTTACCGTTCTGGTCCACGGTGGCTATGGCTGTGTTGCTGGACTGCCACGTGACCGCCTTGTTCGTGGCATCGCTCGGATTCACGGTCGCGGTCAGGGTCTCGCTCTTCCCCTTCTCGATAGTAAGTCCTGTCTTGTTTAGGGTCACGGAAGTAACTGGAACTGTAACACTTACGGTACATGAAGCCTGTTTATCTCCTGCCTTGGCAGTGATAGTCACAGAACCGGCGGATATGGCAGTGACTTTGCCGTTCTTATCCACAGTGGCGACTGACGTATTGTTGCTGGACCAGAACACAGCCTTACAAGTAGCGTTATTAGGTTGAATGACAACTGTTAACTGAAGTTGGTTCCCTTTGTTTACAGAGAAGGATCCTTGAGTGAACGATAGAGAGGAGATCGGAACGATTTGAACAATTTCATCCTTACAGCAACGAACGGCAAAGCCAAAAGCCCTGTACGTTGTCCCGACATCATCGTTTAGATCAAAACAATAGGCGTAATCTCCACTGTTGGATGAGGACCAATAAGAACCTCCGTCTCCTCTTCCTACTGCACCATTCCCATGGTACCAGTTGTCGGCAAAGCGGGCTCCGCTAGCAGGAAGGAAAACCTTGCGGGTCAAAGATTCCCCATAGAATGAGTTTCCGGAAAACCAGAAACCATAAATCCCATTATTATTCACTAAATCAGAATGATAACCATATGCAAGTGTGGAAAGCTCCGAAAGAGTCGGCACTCGCCATCCCTTCGGGCAGGGGTCATACAACTCATTCTTCACGGGCGTGGACTCAGCACCATCATTCCAGAAACCAGTATTCTTATTGATCCAGTTG
>JAEEGJ010026365.1_pt1 | contig 11790 bp, 10 predicted proteins | sample 8958761 | NCBI WGS metagenome assembly JAEEGJ01 (sample SAMN16246546, study PRJNA631951) | gut metagenome | biome: gut microbiome; feature: rumen; material: RS-attached | host: Bos | place: Iran: Karaj | collected 2018-10
CTTCTGCACCATCGTCCTGGGACCATAGGCATGCTCCTAAATTAGCGCCGAAGGACCCTCCGCTTAATGGAATTATTTTATTCAAAAGGTAGAATGTATTTATTTGTTGAATGGCCAATTCCTGACCACCTGACCTGTCTCCACCAACAACTATGGAAATGCCCACCTTGTTTTTGAAAATGTCCAAGTCTTCCATAATCATCGCTTGGCACCTGTCAATCACGGCTTTCAATTGTGCAGAGATGCTTCCGAAATGGATTGGACTTGCCATTATGATTCCATCTGCCTCTTTAAGAGCTTTGTAAATCTCATCCATGTCATCAGATATTGAGCATTTTCCCTTAGTTTCTGCACATTCATTGCAATGAGTGCAAGGAGAGATATCCTTATCTTTTACAGATATGAAGGTGGTTTCAAATGAATCTTCCTTTTCCAATTCATTCAATGCCCTTTTCAATAGGTATTCGCTGGCACCTTCCCGTGGACTTCCGCAAATTCCAACAATTTTCATCATATTACCTCAATTATATTTTTAAAACATTCTTTCAATTTATTATATGTTCAATACTATTTTTATAAACTTTCATTAAAAGTTTTTTTAAAATTTTTTAGAAATTTGATTTAAAGTTCTATTAAGTTTCTATTTTTTGTAAAAAATTATAAAACTTATATAATATAAATCATATATTAATATTATAATGTTATTTTATTGACTAATTTTTGTCAAAAATAATAATGTTTTAATTTTTTCATAGGATTATTTATTAATGGTTATATTCTAAAATGGTGTTTTTATGGATTTAGTAAAAGGTATTGTTAAAAAATATTTTAGGTCTTACAATAGGACATTGAAGGATGGTACTAAAAAGACCTATAAGACAGAACAGGTTCAGGTCACTGTATCTAAGTCTGACAATATCTTTGAAGATAAGGAAGAAGTCTTTATCATATCCTCAGCCCAAGCGGAAGAACTCAATGACCTTGATGAAATGGTTTCTGCTTTGGAATTGCATAACACTATGTTAGTGCAGGAAAAGAAAGAATTAACTAAAAAATTCACTATTGCTGATGAAGACTTGCAAACTGTATCTTCTAAATTGGAGGCTCTTTCTCTTAAGTTAGACCAAAGAGAAGAGGAATTGGCTAAATCCAATGAAAAATTGCTTGTTATAAAAGAGGATTGCTCTGGATTGAAAGAGCAGCTTGAAGAGAATAAAAATACCATTTCCAGCTTAAGAAAACAATTGGAAGATAAGAACTTCATCATTTCAGATTTAAATGATGATTTGAACTTATTGAATGAAAAGCTAAATTCACAGAATGATGATATTGTCACTGATTCTGAATTCATAAGCAATGAACAGTTCACTTCCAGTTCAAATTCATATTCCTTTGACGATTATGTTGAATTGCAAAAGGAATACATTTCATTACTTAAAAAATACGAAAGATCTCAAGAGGATTTATACAATGAGAAAGTTAAAGTCATTCACTATAAGAATCTCTTGGATAAATTCAAAAACTTTATTTTAAGAATACAATAGTTTCTTTTTTTATCAGTATTCTTAAAAATTTTTTTAATGTCAATATTTTCAAAATTAGTATTTAATAGCTTATTTTTTCTATCTTTTCTAAAGTTTCAAATAAAAATAGTAAGATTATAGAAGTAAAAACTTTATGAAAACTTCTATAAATTTATAAAAATCTTTTTTTAATTAGAACATGTCTCTTGCGTTACCTCTGTAACCCATGACCGGTTCCTCATCCTCATCGATTTCATCATCAGGATTAGGATTCCATCTTTTCAAGTTTGGCAAGAAGTTACAAAGTATTCCAGTTGCTTCCTCTTCACGCAAATCCGGATTTCTTTTAAGCATTCTTTTTGCATGTCTAATTATCATTTCATTTATGGTAATATCAGGTTCTGTAAATTCTCCATTTTGGAAACAGTCTTTACAGTAATCCATATTTGGGCTTCCATCTTCATTGGTTCCATAGTCATTTCTTCCCATTGGTCTGCCGCAAGAATTGCAAAATCCCATTTTCTCACCTTAATTAATTTTAGCTTAAAATGATTTAAATCAGTCTTAGATTAAAAAATTTTTTAAAAAAAATAGCTAATTAGAATAATCTAATTAGCTAATGCTTTAATAATTTTAATTTTTTCACTGAACTTAAATTTGCTCATCGTCTTCCATTACCACTCTCATGTGGTTTGGATCTACAGGCATGTGAGCTAAGAAATCTTCTGCAGCTCTTCTTGGGTCACCAGAACCAATGATGTATCTACCTGCAATGATGATGTCTGCACCTTTTTCAAATGCTTCTTCTGCTTTTTCAGGAGTGATTCCTCCAGCAACAGCAGCAAGACCGCCAGTGAGTTCTTTAATTTCTTTAATGTTACCCCATGCACTTACGTCATCAAGGTTTTTACCTTCTGCTCTAAGTTTACTTTCAAGGTCAACATTTCTGTGTAAGAGAACAATGTCTGGCATGAACTCTGGGTTGAGTTGTTTGATCTTGTCAGTGAAGTTGTCCACATTCATCATATCGAGGATAGAGTAAATACCTTGCTTTTGAGTTTCGTGGATTGCCTTTTCAATGGATTCGATGGTACCGAGACCGGAAATAGCAACTGCGTCAGCAGTTTCGTCTGCTGCCATTTTAACTTCCACTCTTCCTACGTCCAAGGTTTTCAAGTCAGCAATAATGAATGCACTTGGTGCCAATTCTCTGATTTTTCCAACAATTCCAACTCCGAATTTTTTAACGAGAGGAGTTCCTGCTTCAAGGAGGATTCTTTCTCTGTTAGGGAGTTGTTTAATGATTCTTGCCATTGCCTCTTCATTGTCAAGGTCAAGAGCAACTTGCAAGTAAGGTGGTTCGTAAAGCTTGATTGCTTTGAATCCCATAATTGCGTGAGTTCCACGATCTTTTTCGTATAATACTTTGTCAATGTCTGGGTAACCTTTCAATGCTCTTTTGATTGCAAGTTTGGTTGCTGCATAGTTGTATTGGTAGATTTTTCTGTAATCTTGTGCAGCTGGGCTAATGAATACGCTTGCATTAATTACCCAATCTTCAGCTTTGTCTTTAGGAATGATTCCTTCTTCTACACAATCAGCTACAGCTCTACCTACAGCAGTTTGAGCTGGTCCAAAGATCTTGCTTGCATCATCTAAGTCACCAACAGTTACTTTAGGAATAATGATGGTAGCTGGTTTGGTAATTAAGTTAGGTCTGATTACACTGAGCAATGGGGTGTGTCCAACAGATAATTGGCTTAATCCATTAGCAAAAGCGTTTCCTACAGGACCGTCTTTTTCACCAATAAGTAAATCAACGTGTGCTAATTCGTCTCCGTCTCCGATAAGAGCTTCTCCTATAAACATTTCATATCCTCCAATTTTAAGAATAAATTTATAATTATGATTTTTAATTCAAATCATTTTTAAGTCATTTTTTGAATTTATTTAGTTAAATATTACATATTACTTTCGTAATAAGTAGAATATTTATACAATATAATTTATGATTTTAATACAATATATAGTTAAGTAATTATATTTTAAAAAATAAGTGAGAAAAATAAAAAAATAATTTTAAAAATTAATTATGAAAAATAAGTTAAAAAAGAAAATAGCTTAAAAAATAAATTTTGTAAAAAAGAAAAAAAAATGTTTTTTTTAAAAATAATGTTTTGATTAAAAAAAAGAAAAAAGAATTATGGATAGATTACCCCTTCAGGGACTCCATAATCTTTATATTTTTGAGCTATCTTATCGATAGTTCCATCCTCATACATTTCATTTAAGGTTTCTTGGACCTGATCTCTCAATTCTGTATTGTCCTTAGCGAATCCAACTCCATACTGTTCAAGAGATAATGGGGGTTCTAAGATCCTATAATCTTTCTCATCATATTTTGTATTGATTATGTATTTCATAACATCACAATCGCCAAGAACAGCATCACAGGTTCCAGATTGCAAATCCATAAATGATGTATCATATTCAGTTATTTCATAGATATTTGCAAACCCCTCTTTCAAGTCTTTATTGTTTTCAAGAGCAGTAATAGCGCTGCTTCCCATTTCCACATCTATATCTTTCCCTTCTAAGTCTTCAACTGAATAAATGTCGGAATCCGCTTTTACAACGAATACTTGGGAATTGTTGAAATATGGTTCACTCCAAGCGTAATCATCTTCTCTGCCATTGATTGTAAATCCACTCCAAATACAGTCTATAGCACCGGAATCAAGTTCAGCTTCTTTAGAGTCCCAATCAATTATCTGATGTTTCACCAATGTCCAATTGTTTCTGTCACAGACTTCTTGGGCTAAGTCTAAATCGAAACCGGTCACTTCACCATTATCGTCTGTATATTCAAATGGTGGAAATTCAACGAAAAATCCTACAACGAAATTGGTTTCATTATTTTTCGCACTGGAGTCATCACCTAAAAAATCAAACCAACCTGCACTAACTGAGCTAATCATTAAAAATGAAATAAGCAAAACAGTTAAAACCATTATAATTCTCTTTAAATTAATCTTAAGCCCCTCCAATAAAAATTAAAATAATCCATACTTAATAAAAATTTTACTGAATAAATTGTTCAATAATAATTGTTCATATTACTATTTATTCAATTTAATATTTAAATATAGGATTGTTAATCAATTTAAGATTTAAAAAGAGAAATGATAAAAAATAAAATTAGTTCCTATACGAACAAATAAAAAACTGTTAAAAAAAAAGAAATTATAAGTTGATTAAATCAACTTATTTGAAATTAATTCTTTCAGCAACGTTTCTTGGTAAAGGAAGTCTTCTAAATGGCATTCCTTCAGTTTCTTCCTTGACTGATGCGATAAGTTCATCTGCAGTCATGTCAACTTTCTCACCAGTTTTTCTTACAGTTACATTGTAATTGTCGGTTTCAATTTCCTTGTCACCTATTACAACGATGTAAGGGATCCATTCCTTAGAAGCGTTTCTGATTTTCTTACCTACTCTGTCATCACTGTTGTCAACATCTACACGAATGTTTTCTGCTGCAATCTTGTCAGCCAATTCGTTAGCATAGTCTAAGTGCTTTTCACCGATTGGCAAGATTCTTACTTGAGATGGGCTTAACCAAATTGGTAACATTGGAGCTTTTCCATCTTCTTTTGCAGTGTTTTCAAGTAAGCTGCAGATAACTCTTTCTACACTACCTGTAGGTGAACAGTGTAAGATGATTGGGTTTTGAGGATCTTCGTTTTCATCAACATACTCGATGTTGAATCTTCTACCACTTTCCACATCTATTTGAACTGTAGGGTTTTCAATAGGTCTTCCTAAGTAGTCAATAGCTGCAAAGTCGATTTTACAGGACCAGTAGTGTTTTCTTTCAGGCAAGATTTCAAGTAATAATGGTTTGCCGATTCTTTTAGCGGTTGCTTCCATCCAGTCCTTGTGTTCATCGTAGAAGTCTTGGGTTGCTCTGAAGATAGCTTCGTAGTTAACGTCAAGGTCTACACCGGTTTGAACACACATGTCAACTTGAGCATCAAACTCATCAAGTGCTTGAGGCATGTCTGCACAGAAACTGTGCATATCAGGCATGGTAAATGCTCTGAGTCTCTTAAGACCTACAACTTCTCCTCTTTTCTCGAATCTGAAACTGTAAGTGGACAATTCGTAAACCTTAGCAGGCAAGTTTTTCCAAGTGAGGAAAGATCCGCCAAGAACTCTGAATGCACCGAAACAGCATGCAAATCTAAGCATTAAGTCTTTTTTGGTTGCGGTTTTGTATTGTCTTTCACCGAATTTTGCTGCATGTTCCCTGATTGCATCATTTGCAAGGTCATAGAAGATTGGAGTTTCGATAGGCATTGCACCTAAGTCAACTACAAAGTTGTAAACGTAATCTGCAAGCAAGTCACGGACTAATCTACCTTTAGGATACCATTTGAGGTTACCGATGTCGGATGCAAGTTCATAGTCACATAATTCCTTTTCTCTCATGATTTTTACATGTGGAGGTTCTCCTTCATCAGAAGCACCTTCTCCAAGTTCGTATGCAACTAATTTTTCTAAATCCTTGCTTTCATAGTTGTATTCCTTAGGGTCAAAGGTTTCTCCATCTTTGAAAATCAACCAGGTGGATGGCTTTTTCTCTTCCTTTTCTTCCTCTTCTTCAACATCTGCAGTGATTGTTCTTGAAAGTTCGGATAATGGGTGTCCTTTACAAGAAATTTCAAATGCCTTATACCAACCGAATGGTACTCTAAATACATCCAATCCCTCTGCTTTAAGTGCTTCCTCAGCATCTTTCAATATTTGCACAGCTACTTTAGGTGCACCAAGGGATGAAGAAAGGTGAGCATATGGGTATAAGACGATTTTTTCTGCATTGACTTCTTCATTGGTTTTAATAACTTCAGCAACTAAATTCTTGACAATAGCGCTTGGGTTTTCTTCATCCTCTTTTTCAATGGATGAGAAAACAACCAAAGCTTCATCAAAAGCTCCATTTTTTTGAGCTTCTTCGATTTCTTCAGCTACTGGAGTTTTGTTTTTTACTTGATATTTTATATAATCAGAGTGAATAAGTAAAACTCTCATATTTTCACCAGTTTTTGTTTTAAAAATAATTTATTGATAAATATTATATACACAATAATATTATAACTTTATTTTTTATATTATTTAATTATTAGTAATAATCGTGATTTCAAAATAAGTAATTTTGAAACTAAAATATATTGCTGAATTAAAAAAATTGAATTAAAAATAAAAAAAGATTTTAGATTAATGGGATTAATCTAAAATTAATTTCAAATCAGGATTTTCGAGTGATGCATCCTTAAAAGTAGCTATTAGATCTTCTTCAAGAATTGAACTGTCCTTAATGATGATTATCATATCAGGGAGTTCACAAAGACAATCGTATAATGCATCAAGATTTTCACCGTAATACTCTGGGAAATCCAGTTTTTCCTTAATGTATTCATGGGGATTCTCTTTCATTTCTTCCCCATACAAGACTATTTCATTCATGTTATCTATCATCTTCTTTAGTTTTTTTCTAAGTCTTCTATTTTCCAATAGTTTATTTGTCATAGTATCATTTCTAAGTAATTTGCATATGCAGATTACAAGCAATTTAAGTTAAATGCTCAAAGCTTGCATAATGGTCTCCAGTATAGTAAACTTCAAAGTCATCAGTGGAATAAACTATTCTTTTAGGTCCTCTGCTTGATGCGCCTAAGGTATCAATATCACATTCCCTATACTCATGGGTTATAGGCAAGATTGATTGACGGTTTGTAAATATGTCCCCTCCAATGCATTTTCCAGGAGCATACTTTTCAACGCTTCCACCATGCCATCCAAGAGCCTTTGCCTCTCCTTTGCTAATGTAATTTGAAGGAAGCTTGTGATATGTACTTATATAGGCTGCAACTTCTTCCTTAGAGTCATAAGTTCCATCTTCTGTAATATTAATGTCATCTAAAGCAAGTGTAGAAGAGCCAGAGTCTGAATCATCTCCAATGCAACCGCTTACTGCAACAACAGCAAGCAAGACGATTAATATCACTCCAATAATTTTCCAATTTTTCATTTTCAATCCCTTTTCATTTTATAAAAATATTGGTTAATCTTAATTTATTTTTTATTTTTAATAAAATTTTTTAAGTTTTTTTAGGGATTATTCCGTTTTTAAATATTTTTTTTAGTTTTTTTAAACATTTATTCCAGTTTTAAATTAATTTTTTAAGTTTTTAAATAATTTTTCTAAAAAACTTTCTTAATCAGATTAATTTTTCTTAAAGTATATAAAATATTATGAATATAACTTTAATAGTACAATTATTGGTTTATTTAAAATCAAAAATTTCTATTATTTATTTTTATTTGCATATGAGAGGAATCTTTGTGGATAAGAAAAGGATATTGATCATTGTAACAGGAAGAGGTATAGGCGGAGATGCCGGTACAGCATTGAATGTTTACAATGCACTTGAAAAAAGAGGATATGATTGTGAAATCGCTTTGGATGAGTCCGCTCCAGGATTATTATTCAAAAAGAATAATATAGGATGGAATAAGGTTATCATCCCACAGGCTGGAGGTCACTCTGCAACAATCATGACCACAATCAAAGCAGGTATTCGTGCTATTAGAGGTGTTCTTCAAACAAGAAAGCTTTTAAAGTCCAAGAAATTCGATTTGGAATTAGGCATTCTTGGGGGAGGAGCTATTGTTGGCGCTCTCGGAGCAAAATTAGCAGGAATCCCTACTGTAAGTCTTTTGATTACTCCACTTGACACTAAAGTATGCAGTCATATTGGAACTCCAATCATACTTCCTGAAAACAATCTGTTTTTAGTTGAAGATGTTCCAGAGAATATGGTAAAGTCTTTCTCCCCAGTTAGTGATAGCATTACCCATGGGGATAAGAACAAGGCATTGGAAAAGATTAAGGAACACTCTAAAGAAGCTAAAGAGAAAAATCCTGATGCAATTGAGTTCGATGAAAACAAGCCAACCATAGTGTTTTCATCTGGTTCTTCATTATTTGAAAAGACCGCTCAAGCAATCAATCAATTCTCCAAATACTCTGATAAGTACAATCTTGTTTTATGCGGTGACCCTTTAAATGAGTCTGTCATTGAATATGTTGATGAAAGCAAAATGATCAATGTCGGTTTTATTGATTGGGTAAATGACTTATTATGCCTTGCAGACCTTGCAGTACTCACAAATGACGGATTGATGCTTCACGAAGCTATGGTATGCAATTTGCCTGTTGTAATATTAAAAAGAGTAAAGTGGGGCAGATACCATGATATGGTTTCAATCTTCAAAGGTGCAACTGTAGAGTGTGACCTTGAGGACTTGGATGAAAAGATTTTTGAAGTCATGGACAATTATGATGAGTATGCAAAAAGAACCGATGAGTATAGAACAGCTATCTTAAATGTAGGAGACAACATTTGCGATATAGTTGACGGATATTTAAAATAAGCTTAATAGCTATTCAATCATTTCATTAACTCATTAATAACTTTATTATTCTATTTCTATTTTTCCTTTATTTTTCTTATTCTTTTTTGCTTTCATCTTATTGAACTGATTCAGGAAACGCTCATCAAAGTTTTTACAGATGTCTTCATATCTGTTCTGCACACCTACAGATGTTTCAGGAAGGACAGATTTTTCTTCTCCTGTAAATTTTACGATTGTACGGAAAAGCTCTTTTCCATCCCTTATGACTATCTTAACAAATTTGATGTCTGTTTCAATGATTTCCAAATTATCCAATTTTGCTTCCTCAAACATCTTTATGATTTCGAGTTTTTCACCGTCAATGTAACACTCTGGTGTTGCAAGAATCCTTATCGGAATCCCTCTTGGAAGCTCTTTGAATGCCTTTATAAGGGCTTCCCCCTCACCTTCAAGGAGGAATCCTATTCTCATGTTGATTGATTTTCGTGCTCTTTTTATGATTTCAATCTCTTTATTGATAATGTTCTCGCTTGTTTTGATAAGCCAAACAGGGGCTTGAATTTCGGATATGTTATCATTATAGATTTCATCCAACTTTTCCTGGGAAGATTCAAGCTCTTTAATAAGTTCATCTTTCTTATTTTTGAATATTTCACTTGGAGGCACGACATGGTATTCGAGAGGCCTTGTATGGGTTATTGTAATGAATCCTTTCTTATCCAATTGCTTTAGGGTATTGTAGATTTTAGATCTTGGTATCTCTGATGCTCTAGCTATTTCTTCAGCCTTTCCTGAGATTAGATTAGTCATTCCTATGTATGCCTTTGCCTCGTACCTTGTAAGGCCGAATTTCTCTAAAGATTCTATAATTGATTCCATATTTTCCCTCTTTAACTTATTTTGAATTGGATTATCATCTTTTCTTATATTCTACTTATGAAAATTGTTTTATAAATATTTTGTTACTTTTTACCCTGTACTAGTTACAAAATCTTTATAAGCACTATGAGAAATACCTTTAATTACACAAGGGAAAAAAGATAGAAAAAATTTCATTTTTTCCTTTAATCGATGTAAAAAAATTAAATCTGAATTATTAAAAAAAGGACGTGTTATTATGAGCGATTTCAATATGTTTTGTTATCAATGTTCCCAAACTGCTAGAGGCAGTGCTTGTACCGCAAAAGGTGTATGTGGCAAGGATGCTCTTGTTGCAAGACTTCAAGACAATTTAATCTTTGCAATGAAAGGTATTTCAGCTTACAATTACCATGCAAACGAATTAGGTGCAAGAGATGAAGAAGTGGATGAATTCTTGACTAAAGGTTTATACTCAACTTTAACCAATGTAAACTTCGATGCAGCAGACCTTATCCAATTAGGTCTTGATGCTGGTGAAGCTAACTTCAAAGTTATGAAAATGCTTAAGGAAGCTCACATTGAAAAGTTCGGCGAACCTGTACCTGCTGAAGTTAAAGTAGGTGCTCAAGGTGGCCCTGCAATCATTGTAACTGGTCACGATTTATTGGCGTTAGAAGAATTGTTAAAGCAAACTGAAGGTACAGATGTAAAGGTTTACACCCACAGTGAAATGTTGCCTGCTCACGGTTACCCAGAACTTGCTAAATACGAATCATTGGCAGGTCAAATCGGAGGAGCATGGATTGATCAAAAGAAAATCTTTTCAGAGTACAATGCAGCTATCTTAGGAACCACAAACTGTGTATTGATTCCTAAGGATGACTATGCAGACAGACTCTTTACCATGGATATCGTAAAGGTTCCAGGAGCAACTGTAATCGAAGACTATGACTTCAAGCCATTGATCGATAAGGCAATCGAATTAGGAGGTCCTGAAGCTGAAGAACTCACTACCATTACTACTGGTTTCGGCTTAAGCACTATCTTATCCTTAGCGCCTCAAATCAAGGAATTAGTGCTTGCGGGAAAAATCAAGAGATTTTTCTTGGTAGCTGGCTGTGACACTCCAAACCCAAGAATGAACTACTACAGAGAGTTTGTACAGGAATTGCCAGAAGACACAATTGTACTTACTTTAGCTTGTAATAAGTTCAGATTCAATGACCTCGACTTAGGAGACATTGAAGGAATTCCAAGATTATTGGACTTAGGTCAGTGCAATGACGCTATTGTAGCTATTGAACTAGCTGTCGCTTTATGCGACTTATTTGAAATGGAGTTAAATGAGTTACCTCTTACCATTGTCTTAAGCTGGATGGAACAAAAAGCAGCAGCTATCCTCTGGACATTGCTCTACCTTGGAAAAACCGACATGTTCATTGGACCTGTTCTTCCTGCATGGGCTAATGAGGATATCTTGAATGTATTGGTTGGAAACTACAATCTAACTCCAGTTTCAACTCCAAAAGAAGACATTAAGAAGATCATGGGGTAAATTTCCCATAATCTTTTATTTTTAAAAAAGCAAATATCTAAATATCATTAAAATTAAAATTCACAAAAACATTAAAAGGAGAAATTACTATGGATTTAAAAGGAAAATCAATCGAAATGGAAAGCTTGATTGAATATCAGGAAGGCTCTGTTGTGAGCATGGAAGTTATCAAAAAGGAACTTGGTACTGTAACTGTATTTGCATTTGACAAAGGACAAGGATTAAGTGAACATAGTGCTCCTTTTGATGCTATGGTTCAAATAATAGATGGTGAAGCTGAAATCACATTGGCTGGAGAACCTCACACAGTCAAGAAAGGTGAATTCCTCATCATGCCTGCAAATGTTCCACATGCTTTGCAAGCAGTAAACG
>JAEEGJ010026366.1_pt1 | contig 11789 bp, 7 predicted proteins | sample 8958761 | NCBI WGS metagenome assembly JAEEGJ01 (sample SAMN16246546, study PRJNA631951) | gut metagenome | biome: gut microbiome; feature: rumen; material: RS-attached | host: Bos | place: Iran: Karaj | collected 2018-10
TCGGTACGATGATCGAGATCCCGCGCGCCGCCCTGACCGGCGACCGCATGGCCCGTACCGCGGAGTTCTTCTCCTTCGGTACCAACGACCTCACCCAGATGACCTTCGGCTTCTCCCGCGACGACGTCGGCACCTTCATGGGCAACTACCTCGGCCACAAGATCCTTGACGCCGACCCGTTCCAGACCATCGACACCAAGGCTGTCGGCAAGCTGGTCGAGATCGGCATCCAGACCGGCCGTTCCCGTCGTCCGGAGCTGAAGTGCGGCGTCTGCGGCGAGCACGGCGGCGACCCTGACTCCATCGCCTTCTTCAACAAGATCGGCGTGGACTACGTCAGCTGCTCTCCGTTCCGCGTGCCCATCGCCCGCCTCGCCTCGGCCCAGGCCGCGATCAAGCAGGCGTAACGAAGCGCCTGTCACGAATAAGCCCCGGAGCGATTCGCCCCGGGGCTTTTTCATTCGCCGGTCTGGCCGGCGGAACTATTTCGTAACGATGACGGTCACGTCGTCGATGCCCAGGCGGACGCGGAGCCACTGCTCGATGCGCTCGCGCTCCGCGGCGTTGATCGGGACGGTGCACTGGATGATGGCGACGACGGCGGGATGGACGGAGCCGTTGTCGGCGGTGACGCTCTCTCCCCGGGTGAGGGTCACTTGCTGCACGCCGGCGTACTGCGCGGCGATCTCGCGGGTGATCAGTTCGGAAGGCAGCTGCCCGGCCCGGAGGAAATCGATGGTGGCCGACAGGGAATCGACCTGGCCCTTCAGGGCGTCGACCTGGCGGTTGTGCCCGTCGAGGATGCCGCGGATGATCTCGGACTCGCTCATCATCTCGTTCTCGAATGCGGCGTCCTCGTGGATGATGATCTGGCTGCGGGTGATGCCGACTTCTTCGGCGTCGAGATAGATGCGCTCGCGGGCGGTCGATTCCATCCGCTCGCCGGCCAGGTAGAGGTCCAGCTTGTGCGGGCGCTCCTCGAGATCGACCCGGTAGTCGTAGATGTAGCTCTTGCCCAGGTTCTTGTTCTGCATCACCAGCTTCTGCGCGTTGATGGCGAAGTTGTTGTCCTGGATCATCCGGACGGCCGAATAGACGCTCGGGACGAGCAGGATGACGAGGATCAGGGAGATCCAGCGGGCGCTGCGCTTGCTGCGGGCGGCATCCGCCACGACGTGGGGGAAATGCAGGTATTTGACCGTCACGAAGGTGGCCAGGGTGATGAAGACCGTGTTGATGATGAAGAGGTAGAAGGCGCCGAGGATGAAGCGCGGCTCCAGGTGCGCGATGCCATATCCGACCGTGCACAGCGGCGGCATAAGGGCGGTGGCGATGGCCACGCCCGGGATCACGGTGCCGCCCTTCTCCTTGCGGGAATTCTCCAGCATCCCGGCGAAGCCGCCGAACAGGGCGATGAACACGTCGTAGAGCGTGGGATTGGTGCGGGCCAGCAGCTCCGTCTGCTGCTCCAGCCGGAGCGGGGAGATCAGGTAGAAGATCGTGGAGGCGAGGATGCTGATCACCACCATCACGACAAAATTCTTGAGCGCGTCCTTGACGAGCGTGGTGTCGTTCGTCCCCAGGCCGAGGCCGAAACCGAGGATGGGGCCCATCACGGGCGATATGAGCATGGCGCCGATGATCACCGGGATGGAGTTGAGATTGAGCCCCACGGAGGCGATGATGATGGCGCAGGCGAGGATGAATACGTTGGGGCCGCGGAAAGAGATGCCGTTGCGGATGTTGGTCGTCGCGGCGCCGACATCCACGTGGTCCCGCATATTCACGAGCAGCCGGAAGAATCTTGATACTTTGTTCATCGGGGGCAAAGATATGGAAAATCGTTTGTTTTTCTCTTGCTTTGCCCTTAAATTTGTACAATTGGAACAATAATCAACACCCATCATAATTATGGCAAAGAAACAGACCAAAGGCTATCCCTGGAAATACTGCTCCCTGGGCGGAGTGGTCCGGGTCAATATCACTTCCGGCGAGGACATCGCCCACCTGGGCGAGCTCGACCAGAAGCTCTGGACGGTCCTGAGCTGCCCGACGCAGGACCTGGAGCTCGACAGCCGCACCCTGCAGCTGATCGACACCGACGGCGACGGACGCGTCCGCGTGGCGGAGGTCGTCGCCGCGGCGCAGTGGCTGACCTCCGTGCTCAAGGACAAGGACGCCATCCTCAAGGGCGACAGCGTGCTCCCGCTGGCCGGGATCGACACGGACTGCGAGGCCGGGCAGAAGCTCTACGCTTCCGCGAAACAGATTCTCGCCAACCTCGGACTCGAGAAGGAGGAGATCAGCGTCGAGGAGGCCTCCGACAGCGTGGCCATCTTCGCGAAGACGCAGTTCAACGGCGACGGCGTCGTCACGCCCGCTTCCACGGACGACGAAGCGCTGAAGGCGCTGATCGCCACGATCGCCGAGAAGGCCGGTTCCGAGACGGACCGCAGCGGCGAGGCCGGCGTCACGGCGGAGGGCATCGAGGCGTTCTACGCCGCCCTGGCGGACTATGCCGCCTGGCAGGATGCCGCCGAGGCCGGCAAGGCCGCCATTTTCCCGTATGGGGACAATACCGCCGCCGCCCTGGATGCGTGCAACGCCGTCAAGGACAAGGTCGCCGACTACTTTATGCGCTGCAAGCTCATCCGCTTCGACGAGGGCCTTGCGGGCGCCGTGGACGTGTCTGCCGAGCGTATGGGCGCGATCAGCGACAAAAATCTGGCGACGCAGGCCGAGGAGATCGCCTCCTACCCGCTGGCCCGTCCCGTGAAGGAGGCCGTTCTGCCGCTGGATGCCGTCAACCCGGCCTGGCAGGGGGCTTTCGCCGCCGTCAAGGCTCTGGTGCTGGACGTCGATTTCCCGAAAGCGAAGGGTATCACCGAGGAGGAGTGGCAGGGCGTGCTGGCCAAGTTCGCGCCCTACTGCTCCTGGCTCGCGGACAAGAAGGGCGAGGCCGTGGAGGCCCTGGGCCTGGACGAGGTCAAGGCCCTGCTGAAGGCCGACCGCAAGGCCGAGCTGCTCGCCCTGGTCGAGGCCGACAAGGCCCTCAAGGACGAGGCGGACGCCATCGACGAGGTGAAGCGCCTGATGCTGTACTACCGCGATTTCGCGCAGCTCCTGCGCAATTATGTGATATTCACGGACTTCTATGGCCGCAAGCAGGGCACGCGCGGCATCTTCGAGGCCGGCCAGCTCTATATCGACGAGCGCTGCTGCGACCTCTGTATCAAGGTCGCCGACATAGGCGCCCACGGCGATATGCCCAAACTCAGCGGAATGTTCCTGCTCTACTGCAAGTGCACCTCCAAGGCCAAGGGCGAGACGATGGACATCGTGGCCGTGATGACGGACGGCAAGACCCGCGACCTGCGTCCCGGCAAGAACGGCCTGTTCTACGACCGCGACGGCGCCGACTGGGATGCCGTGATCACCAAGGTCGTGGAGAATCCCCTCAGCGTCAAGGAAGCGTTCTGGAGCCCTTACCGCAAGGTGGCGAATTTCATCTCGGACAAGATAGACAAGTCCGCCGCCGACAAGGATGCTGCCGCGATGGCCAAGCTCCAGACCAAGGCCGACGCCGGCGCGGAAGGCGCCAGGCAGCCCTTCGACATCGCGAAGTTCGCGGGAATCGCCGCGGCCGTGGGCATGGCCCTGGCCGGCATCGGCGCCGTGCTGGTCGCGCTCGGTGCGGCCGTGAAGAACCTGGTGTGGTGGCAGTGGCTCGTGATCGTCGCCGCCGTGATGCTCATCATCTCCGGCCCGTCCTGCTTCATCGCCTGGCGCAAGCTCCGCAAGCGCAACCTCGGCCCCGTGCTCAACGCCAACGGCTGGGCCGTCAACTCGATGGTGCTGGTCAACATCCTCTTCGGCAAGATCCTCACGAGCGTTGCCAAGTATCCGAAGATGAAGCTCGACGATCCGTACGCTAAGCGTACGCCCCTGTGGCGCAAGATCCTGTGCTGGGTGCTGGTCCTGCTGGTGATCGCCTTCGCCGTGCTGTATTTCACGCATAATTTAGGCTGGCTGGGACTGTGATTGAACTGCCTCCTTCCTTTATGACGCTGGAAAAGGCCAACGTCGGACTCTTCTGCGATGCGTTCCCGCCCGTGATGGACGGCGTCGCCGTGTGTATGGAGAACTATGCACGCTGGATGCAGAAGAAGGTGGGCGGGGTATGCGTGATCACGCCGAACGTGCCTGACGCCGATTATCGTAAATACGACTTCAAGGTTTACGACTACTTCTCCGTGCCGGTGATCAAGCGGGCCCCGTACGTGACGGGGATCGCGGAGATGGACCCGGTCTGGCTGGCGAAGGTTGCGACGACGCGCTTCAAGATCCTGCACGCGCACTGCCCCTTCGCCACCGGCCAGGCGGCGCGGCGCATCGCCCGTCTGCAGGGGGTCCCCCTCGTGGCGACCTTCCACTCCAAGTACCGGGACGACTTCGCCCGCGTGCTGCCCGAGCTCGCGGTGGATATGGTGATCGGCGCCATCGTGGATTTCTATGAGCAGGCAGACCTGGTGTGGGTGCCGCAGGCGTCCACGATCGAGGTGCTCCGCGAATACGGTTACAGAGGCCGCGTGGAGGTGATGGACAACGGCTCCGACCTCGTGGCGGACTATCCCGAGAAGTATTTCGTCGAAGCCCGGCAGCGCCTGGGTGTCGAGCCGGGCGAGTTCGTGATGCTCTTCGTGGGCCAGCACATCTGGGAGAAGAACACGCGCCTGATCATCGAAGCCCTCTCCCGTATCGACGACATCCCCTTCCGGATGTTCTTCGTGGGCACGGGCTATGCCGCCGAAGAGATGAAGGCGCTGGTCAGCGAGCGGGGCCTGGACCGCAAGGTCCGCTTCGAAGGAATGATCACGGACCGGGAGAAGGTGAAGGATTATTACGCCGCCTCGGACCTCTTCCTCTTCCCCTCGCTGTACGACACGGCGGGGCTGGTCGTGCAGGAGGCGGCGGCGCTCGGCACGCCGTCGGTGATGGCGCGCGAGGCCACGGCCGCCTCCGTCATCCACGACGGGCAGGACGGCTTCCTGGTGGACAATGATCCGGACAAGATGGCGGCGCTGCTGCGCAGCCTGATCCACGACCCGGATCGCGTGCATCGGGTGGGGGTGCAGGCCGGCAGGTCGCTGGTCCGCTCCTGGGAGGATTGCGTGGAAGAGGTGCTGGAGCGCTACAACGTGTTGCTGCGCAGCCGGGGCCTGCCGCCTATCGAACGGTCAGCGTAGCGTGCGCCGAGACGGCTTCCCCTCCGGCCGTCAGCCCTTCCGCCACCACTTCGAAACGTCCGCTGTAGGCGGGCGTTTTGCACGGTATGGACAAGGTCTCGCCCGGAGCGAGGGTGAGCAGAGGGTGCCAGTAGAGGGTCTGCCGGTAGTCCGGATACTCGCCGCCCACCTCCTCGCAGGTGTAGGCGAGGGGGACCGAGCAGCCCTGGAAAGCGATGATGCGGACGTTGTCCACGAACTGGAAGGAAGGCAGCGTCCCTTTGTAGGTGACGAAGTTCACCACGCCGGAGAAGCCCCGCTTGCCCAGGTAATAGAAGTCCGTGTAGATGTCGACGTACTTGACCAGCATAGGATCGTAGGCGAAGATCTTCTCGTGGTCCAGTACGGGGATGCCGTCCAGCATCACGAGGGGTGTCCCGCTCGGGAAATAATAGCTTCCGAGCTCGTCGGGCATCCAGACCTGCAGCTCCCGCCCTCCGTCCACGCGCCGTCCGCGGATCTCGGGGATGAACTCGATGAAGACTTCTTCCATCACGGGGAAGCGGGTGTAGTCGTCGAGGACGTAACGGATGCGGTCGTGGTCGTCGAAGACGCGGTGGCGCCGGGCGGGCAGGGCGGAATAGAGCGTGTCGGCGTCGAAGTATTTCTCCAGCTGCATACCCAGTCCGCGCAGCTCCAGCGCCCGGGCCCAGTCCGGACTCAGGCCGAGGGCGGGGATGTCGCCGGCGGAGAAGTTCCGGAAGGGACTGAGCACCTCCAGGTGGCAGATGTTGTCCCGGTCGAGGTTCTCGATCTCCAGGAACATATCCAGGTCTCCATAGACGTTGGAGGTGAAGAGGGTGGTCGTCCCGTCTTCTTCGATGGACTCTGTGTAGAGGTCTTCGCCGCTGCCCGGCGTGGAGATGAAGGCAAATTTCCTGGCCACGTCGCGCAGGCCGGCCTGGTCCGTACCGCTGACACGGGCGTGGATGATCTCTCCCTCGTACTCGGGAATGACGTCCTTGTCGAAACCCGCGGCCGCCGGCAAGGCGTGCAGTTCGCGCAGGAAGTCGCCGATGCGCTTGTCCGCCGGGGCGGGGATGCCGTCGTCGTGGCGGACGCTCAGACTGAAGCTGACCGGCTCGGCGCCGTCGTTCGTGAAGGAGATGCGGGCGTATCCGTCCGTGGATGCGTCAGGTGCGCTCACGGATAGGGATCCGGAGGTCGGCAGGGGAGCGCCCGTGGGCGCTTGAGCGACGATCTCCACGCCGTCCTGCGTCCGGTCGGTGCTGAACGTGTTGAAGACGGACAGGGTCCGTGCGCCGACGAGCGGGTCGAATCCGGTCTCGGAGGCGCCCAGCTTGGTGTAGGCCAGCAGGCGGTAGTTCCCGGTGGGGAGGGTGGTGGGCAGGACGAGCCGTCCGGCGCCGCGCCCCTCCTCGAGGGCGAGTTTCGCAGTCTGGACCATCCCGGTCGGGGAATGGACTTCCACGTAGGCGATTTTGCTGAAAGCGGACGGCTGCCCGGTGGATGCGTCCAGGCACCAGGCGGACAGCCACACGGCGTCCCCGGCCACATAGACCTCGCGGTCCGTGGAGAGATAGACCCGCTCGCGGATGGGCTCTGCGGCCCGCAGGGGGCCGAAAACCAGGAGGGCGAGAAGCAGGCAATATGCTGATAGGATTCTTTTCATCGCGCGCGTCAGTTAAATGTGATCGGTCGGCCAGCCTTTCGGCCGCGTCTTGGTGCCGCCCTGGACGCGGCAGTCGATGCACTCCTCCGGGGCCCACATATAGTGGGAAGGGGAGGTGGACATCGGGTTCTCATAAAGTTCTTCGTAAGGAAGGAAGTGGCTCCTGTACCAGTAGGCCATGGAGTCGGGCCGGTTGGCCGAGACCTTCACCGTGGGGATGGGGACGTTTCTTTCGGGGTCGTGGTAGAAGTTTTCCAGCCAGTTGTCGTAGTACAGGTCGGCCTCGGCCGGGACGGCGGCGCTCAGGTAGCCGATCACCTGCAGGTCCGGATCCGAAATGCAGTGGATGTTGCTGGCCATCTCGCTGGGCGTCGGGGCGAAGAGCGATCCCTGCTGCTCGCTGTTCTGCTGGATGTTGTTCCAGTAGTTGTACTGGTCCTCGCCGATCGCTTCCAGCCGGACGGTGATGTGGTAGAGCACCTGCAGGCGCTTGTCGTCGCCGGGGATGCGATGGAAGGCCAGCTCCTCGAAGCGGTCTTCGGTCTGGTTGGCGGTGGAGAAAATGTTGATCTGGGAGGAGACGGCGGTGTTCCAGCAGAAATACTTGGGCGCGTCCTCAAACTGGCCGATCCTGCGCTGGTTGGGGAAATACTCGATATAGGAGAAGATGTCGCTGTGGTATTCCCAGACTTCCGTGAAGAACCAGCGGAAATAGTGGGCGCCGTTGCAGTGCATCGTCAGGCCGACCCAGAGCTCGTCGTAATCTTCGTGCGTGCTGTAGTTGAGGCGGTCGATGGTCGGGGCCGGATAGACGGTGAGCCAGTCCGTCTCGAAGGTGTTGACGACGTTGTGGCGTTCGTCGAGGGTGTCGAAATGCAGCCGGTAGCGCTGGTCCGCCCGGAGCGGGACCGTATTGAAGAACAGGGTGCTGCCGGCCAGCTCTTCCGCGATGTCCTCCGGCGGGACGGTGCTTCCTTCCACCCTCGTGCCGTCTTCGCCTTCGATATATCCCTGGGCGAGAAGGTCGTTGCGGCGGGACGTCGGGCTGCCGTCGTCGAAAGGCTGGACGTGGCTGAGAGTCAGCGTGGTGTAGGAGCCGAGGAAGATGTCCCCCTCGACGACGATCGGAAGTTCCCCGCCTTCCTGGAGTTCGGGCGTGAAGGGATAGATGCAGCCGGCTGCGAGCAGCAGCGTGGCGGTCAGGGCCGCGGCGCGGAACAGGTGTTTCATCTCCATCAGAACTTCAGGTTGAGGTTGACATAAGGGATGGGGCAGGCGAAGATGGAGAGCATATGGCCCTCCGTGCCGTCGAAGAACACGGAATATGCGTTCTTCCGTGCGGTCACGTTATAGACGCCGACGGTCCAGGACATATGCGAGAACTGCCGCAGGTAGTGTCCCGGATCGATGTTGAAGGCGAGGTCCAGCCGGAAGTAATCCGGGATGCGGTAGGTGTTGCGCTGCGAGTAGGCGAGGCGCATTCCGCCGCCGTATTGGTAGGTGCCGATGGGCAGGGTGACGGGCCGTCCGGTGGCGTAATCGACATTGGCCGACACGGAGTAGCGGTGGGTGAATTTGTAGTTGCCCACGAACTTGATCTCGTGCGGTTTGTCGTGCGGGGCGTTGTACCAGGCGCCGCCGTTGATGGTCGCCACGCCGCGGTCCTCCATTTCGCGCAGCAACGCGCGGGAATAGGAATAGGACAGCCAGCCGGTGAGCTTGCCGGAGGTCTTCTTGGCCATAAGCTCCACGCCCCAGGCCTTGCCGTAGGTCTCCACGAGGTCGTCGGCGAGGTGGGGGTTCATCATCGTGGTGGCGCCGGACTTGTAGTCCAGCTGGTGCTCGGAGCGTTTGTAGTAGGCTTCCAGCGTCAGGTCCACCGAGCCGTCCGCCACGGTCCAATAGAGCCCGGAAGCGGCCTGCCAGCCGGTCTGGGGCCGGATGCGGTCGGTGGAGAGCTGCCAGGTGTCGATCGGAGAGATGGAGGAGGTGTTGGAGATGAGGTGGATGTACTGGCTCATCGTATTGAAACCTGCCTTGACGGAGAGGTTGTCTCGGAAGGAGTATTTGGCCGACAGGCGGAACTCCGGGTTCATATAGAACTTGTTGGGGTGCAGGGCCAGCAGGCCGCTGAGCCGGACGCCGCCTTCGATGGTCAGCCGGGGGTTGACCGTCCAGTTGTCGCTGGCGAACAGCGCGGGCTCGAGGGCGTCCTGGTCGTCTACGCTCCAGGTCCGCACCAGCGTCTCGCCTTTGTACAGCGGCGCCATCGTGCCGGGCATCAGGTGGTAATAGGTGGCGTTGAGGCCGAACGAGAGGTCGTGCGCGTCGCTGACGGCGTAGCGGAAAACGGCCTTGGTGAAGCCCTGGTGGATGCGCGTGTCCACGCTATAGCCGGACATCTGGTTCTGCCCCAGGCTGTTCTCCAGCCGGGCGCCGTAGCGGTCGTAGCCCGCGGAAGTGACGAGGTTGAGGCGGCTGGACAGGCGGCTGCGCCATTTCAGCGAAGCGTTGAGGTTGGCGTAGCGGAAGGCCGGGTCCCGCTCGAAGGAGAATCCGTCGCGGGACCAGTAGAAATATGCCTGCAGCGTGTTCCGCTCGTCGACCTGGTGGGTCAGGCTGGCGTTGAGGTCGCTGAAGGAGGCTTTGCCTCCGGCATATTCGCTCTCCTCCGGGAGGAGTTTCATCAGCCAGTTGGAATAGGTGGTCCGCCCACCCAGCAGGAAGGTGGTCTTGCCTTTGACCAGGGGCCCTTCAAGGTGGAAGCGGCTGGTGAGCAGGCCCAGGCCCAGCGAGCCGGTGATCTTGTTGGCGTTGCCCTCGCGGTTGCGCACGTCGAGCACGGAGGAGATGCGCCCGCCGAACTCGGCGGGGATGCTGCTCTTGTAGAGCTCGACTTCGCTGATGATGTCGGGGTTGAAGGCGGAGAAGATGCCGAAGAGATGCGTGGGGTTGTAGATGGTCCCGTCGTTGAACAGGATCAGGTTCTGGTCGGTGGAGCCGCCGCGGACGTTGAAGCCGCTGGACGCCTCGCCCACCGACTTGACGCCGGGCAGGGAGAGGACGGCCTTGATGACGTCCCCTTCTCCGAAGGCGGTCGGGATCTTGTTGATCACCTCCATCCGGACGCGCTCGATGCCCATCTGGGCGTTGCGGTGGTGGGACACGGCGTCCGCGGAGACCACGGCGCCCGTCAGGGCGAGGACCTTCTCCTTCATCACGACGTCCAGCAGGCCGTCGTCCCAGACGCGGAGCGTCAGGCGCATGTCGTCGAGGGAGTAACCGCTGAGGTTAAGGACGTTGTCGCCGACGGGCAGGGCCACGCGGTAGAAGCCGTCGCCGTCGGTGACGGTGTAGGCGCCCGTCTTGTCGTCATAGACCGACACGCCCGCGAGCGGCTCGCCGCTGGAGACGTCGCGGACATGGCCGCTGACGAAGACCTTGCCGCTGCGGCCGGCGTTGCTGTCGCCGATCTCGTAAATCTTGTTCTGGAAGGTGGCCACGGCGCTCTGCTCGGCGAGGTACTGCTGCAGTCCGCTGTCGTCGACGAGGCTCCGCCGGTCGTCGAAATAGCCGGCGGGCAGGGAGGTGAAGACGGATTTGCTGTGGATGATGAAGCGGGCGGAGCCGTAGCTGCTGACGATGTAGCCTTTCTCGCGCAAGGCGTCGAAAGCGGCCTCCAGGAAGGAAGCGCGGGGGGCGCTGACGCTGAAGGTGGACTGCTCCGCCGGGTCCTTGACGAAATAGATGTCCGGCTGGAACTCCCGGCGCAGGAAGTGCACGAGGGAATCCAGCTCCACCCGCTTGACCTCCAGGAGATCCTGGGCGTGGAGGCTGCCGGCGCCGAGGCACGCGGCGAGCAACAGGGGGAGGAGGATTCTTTTCATCGGGAGGCGATATTGAGGACCAGTTCGCAGTAGGTGTCGAGGCTGATGTCCGACGAGGCGGGCAGCATCGTATTGAGCTCCCGGCGGATTTCCCGCTTTCTCCCGGGGAACTTGCGGAGCAGGCCCGCCAGGTTCTTGAAGCGGGAGAAATGTCCTTCGGCGTCGCGGAAATAATAGAAGGAGCGGATGTAGAAGTAGCGGGTGACGTCGTTGCGGTAGTCGGGGTCATAGTATCCGATGGGCTCGCCGTTGACGGATTCGGTATTGAAGTTCAGCCATTTCTCGACGTGCTTGTAGATCTGCACGGGACCGTCGCCCAGGATGGAATAAATGCCTTCGGGCAGCTCCTCCCCGGGACCGACCCCCACGAAGCGGCGGCCGTCCATCGTGAAGGACGACACCTGCGAAGGGGTGAGCGCGATGGCCTGCGGGCTGGTGGTCATCTGGACGAGCACCAGCTGCTTCTGCGCGTTGACGTTGAGGGTCATATCGTGGTAGTACTTGCCCTCGCAAACGAGGTCCCCCGTCTTGAACGTGGCATTCTCCCAGTAGGGATTGCCGTTGAAGGGGAAATTGTAGCGGGGGGCTTCCTTGCCCCGGAAGAGGATGCTCTGGTCTCCGACCGCCTCCTGGAAGGCCAGGAGTTCGTCGGACAGTTGTGCGCGGGCAGGCGGTCCGGACAGGGACAGGAGCCAGAGGCTGGTTAATAGAAATAGTGCACGCTTCATCATCACAAATATAATGAATTTCATTTCGAATCAATGCAATGCTTTGGAATTTCGGGAAATATGCCTAAATTTGCACGCTTTTTCCCGCAGGGGGAGAAAGAAAGAAGTGTTTAACCCTAATTTTTTGCTGAAATGGCTGAATATTTGATGCCTGAGAAAAAGCAAGAGATTTTCGCGAAGTACGGGAAGTCCAATAAGGACACCGGCTCTCCTGAGAGTCAGGTTGCTTTATTTTCCTACCGTATCGCTCACCTTA
>JAEEGJ010026369.1_pt1 | contig 11788 bp, 10 predicted proteins | sample 8958761 | NCBI WGS metagenome assembly JAEEGJ01 (sample SAMN16246546, study PRJNA631951) | gut metagenome | biome: gut microbiome; feature: rumen; material: RS-attached | host: Bos | place: Iran: Karaj | collected 2018-10
CATTCGCAGCGTTCTTCTGCATATCGGTCGTTATATGACTGTAAATGTCAATTGTCGTTTGGGACGAGGTATGGCCTATGATCGCGGAAAGCGTTTTAATGTCCATGCCGTGCTCAAGCGCCATTGTCGCGAAGGTGTGACGCAGATCGTGAAAACGAATCTTTTTACATTCGGCGCGTTCAAGCACAAGCTGCATTTTATGATAGACCGTCTGCGGATTGCGCGGCGAATCATCCTTGACCGGCGACGGGAAGATCCAATCAGATCCTTCCGGCAGCGTCTGTCTGTACTCCGCGAGCACGTTTACGACCGCCGGAGGAAGGATTATCGTGCGGATAGAGGCTTTGGTTTTCGGCGGAACCGTGATAAGTTTTCCGTTCGACATGCAAACCTGCCGCTCGATATGAAGTTCACCGGTATCGGTGTTGAGATCGCTCCATTTCAGGCCCATCAGTTCCCCGCGGCGCAGCCCGGTCGCAAGATCCAGCATAAAGATTTCATAGTATCCGTCATGCTTTGCCTGTATGAGAAAACGCTGCATTTCATCGTGAGTCAGCACCTGCATTTCTCGTGCCTTTTTCGGGGGCAGTTTGCAGCCGATTGCCGGATTGACCTGGATCAAGCCTTCGCATACGGCCTTTTCAAGCGCCGTTCTGCAGCTTGTGTGACATGCGCGGACCATCCTGTCAGACAGACCTTTTCCGTTCTGTTCAACAAACTGCAACCGCCCGTTCAGCTTCAGCCTGAGATAAAACTCCTGCAGATCATTTTGTGTGAGACTTTCGAGCGGTATGTCGCCGATCTCCGGTATTATGTGCTTGTATATCCGGTTTTCATATCCGTCGCGCGTGCCTTCCCGAACGCTGTTTTTACAGTAATTCTGATACCACAGATCCATCCACTCTCCAAACAGCATAGATGATTTCGCCTGACCGGGGAGTTTGCCCGTCGTGCAGTAGCTTTGTCTGATCAGTTCTTTGAGTCTTTTCTGACAGTCAGCTTTTGAGCGCGAAATAACGCTCTTCTTGATTGCCTTGCCGTTATCATCGTATCCGACGACCGCTCTGCCTTCCCATCTGCCGTCCTTACGTTCAATCAGTGTTCCTGTTCCTTTTTTTCGTCTGTCTGCCAAGGTTTCAGCTCCTTTCCGAATATTTCTTCCATAAAACTGCCGACGATCTCTGCCGCCCGGTGCTGCATATCTCCTGTAACATGGGTGTAGGTGTCAAGCGTAAAACTCGCGTTTGTATGTCCGAGTATTCCGGACAGTGTTTTGGCGTCAACGCCGTTTCTTATCGCGTGCGTCGCAAAGGTATGCCGCAGATCGTGAAACCGTATGTTCGGCAGATCGTTTGCACGCAGAAACGCTTTGTGCCTGTGGTAAGCGGTGGATTTTGAGACCGGCTTTTCCGGATCGCCGACGCTCGGAAATATCCATTGACTGTACTTCCTTCCAAACCGGTTTACAAGCATTGCCGCTGTACTTTCCGGAAGATAAATCAGCCGCTTTCCAGCGTCCGTTTTAGGATCGCCCACCATGACTACGTCGCCTCCGTCGCCGAGCGTACGGGAGACCCTCAGCGTTCCTCTTTCTCTGTCAAGATCTTCCCACCGCAGGGCGCATATCTCTCCGAGCCGCAGACCTGTAGTCAGTTCCAGATAAAAGAAGTCGTGCCAGAACGGGTCGCTCCGGATCGCTTCGAGATAGATTTCCAGTTGCTGCTCGTTCAAAACTTTCATCTCCGCGGCCTTTTTATTTGGAACGACTGTTCCGACGGTCGGATTCACAGCAATCAGTTTCTTTTGCCTGGCGTGTTCCATTGCCTCATGAAGAAGCAGATGCACCGAGAAGACAGAGGCGTCTGACAGACCTTTACCGAATCTCTCGATCCTTGTCTGGCGGCCGCTTTTTTTCAACGCATTATACATACGTTGACAATCCGCAGTCGTGACCGCCTTGAGTTGCTTGTCCCCGATGAATCTGCAGATCTGCGTGCGGTATTGACGGTAGCTTTCAAGAGTAGAAGGTCTCAGCATCGGTTCGGCGTATTCGGCAAACCATCTGTCGAACCATTCTGAAACCGTCATACTGCTGTCTTCGCTCAGCTCGGCGCCGCGGAAATCTTCTATCATCCGTCTCATTTTCGGCAGCAGTTCTTTTTGAGTTTTGGCGAAAACGGATTTCGTTATCGGGTCGCCGTTCTCCTTGTGGCCGACGACGATCCTTCCTTCCCAGCGTCCGTCAGACCTCTTTTTTACGGTTCCTTCGCCGTTTGCTCTTTTTCTTGCCATCACGACACCTCCGATTCAACACAACACAATACCGAAAGATACCGCACAAGTCCAGCGACAATACGGAAAAAGATATAAATTTTCATTTAGGACACAACTCCTTCCGCCGATCGTTTGTCGATCCATTCTTTCAGTTTGTCCCGTTCCACGATAATTCTTGAACCGATCCTGAATGCCGGGAAACCTTTTTCGTGTACGAGCTCGTATCCGGATGATTCCGAAATGCCGAAAAGTTTTGCGACGGCGGGCACGCTCATATACATGGGCAGCTCGTCAAAAGATTTGTAGTTCTGTTCTTCCATATACCCTTTCTTTCCAATTGATGCCTGGAAAAGCAGTTTGTTGTTCCGGAAACAGTAAGGCGGCACACGGGTCTTGCCGGACGTTTTTTGCGTTTGTAATCGATAATCTTATCTTTAAAAATCATCCCGTGTGTCTGTTCTGCCTGCCTGATTCCGGTGGTTGTTGTCCGTAAGTATGTTTCAGGTATATGTTTCTTGGGTGCCCTGCGTCGCGTTTTGCGACGCAGGGGTTCTGTCTCATCCCTCCTCCGTGATTCACGGAGTGGGGCTTTGCTCACATAACGAGCACTTGTCCGTCCTTGACGGCGCGGATCTCACGGCGGAGCTTCTTGTCGATGTCGTCATCGTCATCCTCTCCGCTGTTTCCGGACTGACCGTCGTCTCCGAAGGTGAACGCCAGACCGTTTACAAGACCAAGCGCAGCAGCTCCGACAGAAGGACCGCGGCCGACGGTATGAGACTTATCCAGATGATCTTTCTTAGCCACTTTTTCAGTCTTGTCTCCGCTTTTGAGCACTCCGAGCAGAATCGCTCGTTCGCTCTCCCAGCCTGTTCGGATATCTCGGAGATTGATCTCTCCGTCTGCTCCCTGATCGCCGACGACGAACTGTCCAGCGTCTGCCGCATCTGATACAGCATGTCGTCGATCTTCTCCTGAGTCTCCGCCAGGTCTTCCTCCAACAGCTGGACCTGCTCCGACATCAGCACCGCCATCCGTTCCTCCGTCATAAGCTCCTGCAGCCTGGCCATGTTCTGCGCCGTCGCATCGGTCAGAAGCTGTATGCTGCCGATCAGCGCTCCCCAGTTGCTGTCCGTGAGAGTGACCGTAGTCACCGCTTCCTTCGCTCTCGCAGCGCTGGTCCTCGCCAGCTGCTTGAGACGCTCCGGAGATAAGTTGTTCTCTGATCCTGAATTCATTTTCCATTGCCTCCTTGAGATATTTCGATTCGTTCAGTTTGCTGTCCCGGCACTTTTTGCCGTTCGGACAGGTGTACGTGATGTTTTTTCGGCTGCCGGTCCACGTAATACAGTAGCCTTCGCTGCGCATGAACTCGATGAACTGCTCCCTGGATACCGCGTATTTCATAGCGTCGTCGATCGCGATACGCAGCGCCATCTTCCAGCTTTCGCTCCGCAGTGCGGAGTGGTATTCGGCCTGAGACATGTTTTGTGTGCCCTCGGTCTGCTTTTTCTTCCGGCAGACGCTGTAGCCGAACCGCATACAAAGCTCGTCGTTCAGTCTTTGCAGAGCCTTGATCTCGTCCCGGTCGCAGTGGTATTTTTTCCCGTCCTCGAAGCTGACGGAGTTGATTATGAAATGCGAATGGACGTGATCCCTGTCGCTGTGAGTGGATACCACCACCTCGAATCCCTGCCAGTGCTTCGCGAACTCGAGTGCAAATCCGTGCGCCTGCTTCGGCGTGATCTTCTCGTCCGGCGGGAATGACTGTACGAAATGGTAGTACATCCTGCCGCCGTCTTTGCCGAACTGGACCTTGGTTCCGATGAATTCATCGTAGGCGTTCTCCGGAATACAGTTAAGACCCGAGACCAGTTTCTCGCCTTCCCACACCGTTTTCTTATCCTGCATGGTGTATTTCAGGACCGCGCCAAGGCCTGCGCGGGACTGTCCGTTCGGTCTGTTGACCGCCGAGATAGTCGCCATCAGCGCCGCCTCCTCTCGTTCAGTTTTCTAACTTCGGCGAGTATCTGACGGTAAAGATCAAGCGCCTGTTCGACGTTTAACGCCTGTACCTTTCCCATGTTTGCCAGCACGGCCAGCCGGTTGAGGTTGGTTCCCTGAGCCTTCAGTTCCTTCGTGAAGGCGGCAAGCTCGGTCAGGTTCACGATCTCTTTTCCGAGAGCGCAGCCGGTCAGATACTCTGAAAGAGTGAGTCCTGATTCGGATGCTTTCTGATGAATGACGTCGGCGGCCTCCGGCGTTACGCGGAAGGAAACCGACACGTTTTTCTTTCTGTTTGCCATATTTCTCCTTTCAGAATGACAGTGTTATTTGGACGCAAAAGCCCGGGTTTTGGCGCACAGGATCGCCTACGATCGATTTGTTTTCTCCAGGAGGCATAGTTGCCCGCCGGAGAAAGACGCGCCTTAAAACGGCCTTTTTCGCGCTTGTCTGAAGTGGGTCCGGGCTTCCGCCCGGCAAACTGTTTTTGGCACCGGCGCTCGCGGCGAGCCAAATGCGACGCTTGCGCTCTGCAGCGCAGAGCAGAGAGTCCCGGGCGTTCATTTTTTCAGAGAGGCAATGATCTTCTCCCGGTCGGCGGTTTCATTGACTACGCGCTCGACGACGCGACATACGACAGTGAACAACTCTGTAAAGTCCTTCGCGAACGTCTCCGGAGAGTCGTAGTCGAACCAGACCGAATATGCTGTAAGACACTCGGGATATTCGATCATTCCCGCCATTCTGTATATGAGCCACCCGGCGTTAAAAACGTCTTCGACAGTTGCGTTATCTCCGTCGACGGCGCATTTGTACACCGCCTTCATGTCAAGCGACATATACTTCTTGCCGGAGATAAACAGTCTGCAGCCGTAACGGACTTTGCTTTCGTCCTCGGCGTATCTGTTCATGATACGTGCGAGTCTGAGAGCACCGCAGCCGATCGTTTCGTTTGAATTAGTTTTGCTTTTTGAAACTGAGTTTGTGTTTGAGTTTTTCATTTTGATGATCCTTTCTTTGTTTGGTTTGATGAGCCATTGTTTTTGTAAGCTGAAAAGAAAATGTGTGTACGCGCCATGGGTATCCGCGTTTGCAGGAACAGCAGGAACAGAAAGCGCTTGTTCCTCATGTTCCTTATTTTCCGGACACACATGGGCCGGACTGTTCTACGGTAAAACGCACGTTCTCTTTCGGCAGTTCGATCAGGCGTTTCGTCTCTTTTCCGATGCGAACGTTTTTCGCGAACTGTTTTCGGTCGGTGTTGATCAGACGTTCGGTAGCGAGAGCTTTGACGAGCGCGTCTTCGGAGATCGTGAACGCTTCTCCCTGATCTTCGCACAGGGATCTTACCGCGCGGTGGGATTCGGTCTTGAAAAGATAATAGTTGTCCTCGTCGTAATAGCCGAGACACTTTGACGGGAGCGACGTGCGCTCCTCGTTTTTGTTCACGACGCAGTAGCGTCCGCTCTCGAGCAGAGCGTGCAGCTTGCGTACGAACTTCTGCGCAGGCTTGTCTTCCTCTATCGACGCGTTCTGCTTACGAGCGAGATCAAAGATGACGTCTTCGAAAAGCGTCTGCGACTCGATCAGTTCATCTTCCGTTATGCATTTGCTGTCGGACAAAAACTGAAGAAAGAAACTGTACCCGACTGTCATCGCCGCCGCGTCTTCCGGAACACGAAGGTGCGGACTCACGCCCATATCTCTGAACCGTTTGTTCACCGACTCGCGATGCCCGTCGTATTCTTTTTTCAGCTTACAGCGGAAGTTTCCGTCGTCCGAAAGGAACTTTTCCCTGATCCATTCGAGATACGAAAACATGCATCTCTGCAGAACGTTCTTCTTCGCTTCCTCCTGAAGGAAAGAAAGCATATCCATGTTGACGCAGCCCGGGATCATGTCGACGGCAAAGATACGCGCCGTGCCTGACAGACCTACGTCGGGAGGAAACTCTGCCGTGATGATGGCGTCGCCCTGCGGATACTTTTCATCCATCGGCGTGCAGTTGGGATTCAGTCTGCCGCGTCCGGAACGGTTGCCCCATCCGCGGGTAATCACCTGCGCGGCAGAGGTCATGTTCTTCTCGTCCGAACGCAGGCTCGGATGGAAGTCGTCGATCACCGTCGGAACGTCTTTGAGCGCGTGAGCGTAATACAGTATTACGTTTGACGTGTCCTTGAACGACATCGGAAGAGACGTGGAAGTGAAATCCCCGAAGAAGCAGAGCATGAGCGCAGCGAGCGTGCTTTTCAGAGATCCCGATCTGCCCACGAGCATAAGCACCGACTTGGGTTCGCAGCCTGCCTCGTACATGAAGGTGTGCAGCGGAGACATGAAGGTGAAAGCGACGAGCGGGAGCATCACTTCGGGCAGAGCGAAATCCTTTGCGGTCATCATCTTCAGAAGGATAAGATCGTCCTGCGTTGCCGGCGTGTGTACCATACCGTAGTTGCGGAGCTTGCCATCAAGTTCGACGGTAACCTTTTCGTCGCCGGGCATGAGGAACCGGTACTCTCCGTCGATCTTTCTCCATCCGGTCACTGCGTAGTGCACGCTTTTGTTCTCGGCGGTCGCGGTCGAATACAGCGCACTGAGAATATGGTCTTTCACACTGCCGACGACGAAGAGCCTGTTCTCGCAGCCCCACTGTGTCTTTATCCAGTCGAGTCTGTCCACGTCGCTTCCGTCCACCGTTATCTCCTTCAGTTTCCGGCCGCTTGCGTCTATACCGGAAATGACAAGTCTGAACCCGTTGTTCGTTCCGCCGCTGTCAACGATTATCTGCCGCACGATATACGGCGCGAAGTTGCAGAGCGGGACGATATCCGGCTCGGGCTTGTTTTTGTTGAGCGTCTTTTTGCAAAGACAGTTGCCTCTGACACAGTACGGTTCCCGGTAAAGCCGCGCCGTGTCGATCTGATTGTTGTTCTGTTCCATGGAACTCCTTTCCGGGACCGTTCGTCCCGATCGATATTTACCGCCTCGCGATGACGGTATGTACATACTTGCGGGAGATAATGCCTCCCATTCTCTTATTTGCACGCATTTTTCCGGTTTTGGCAAAACACTCCCTCATTTTTTTATTAGCACGCGATTTTCCTTTTTCACAACCCCCCCATTAACTGTTTGGACAAAAAAGTCCGAATTGCACGAATCCCTCCATATACTGTTTCCCGAAAAAAAGTCGCTTTGGGCAATGCGCCATCCCATTTTCTTATTTGGAGAAGAAATCCCGTTTTCACCAACCCTCCCATTAACTGTTTGGAGAAAAAATCTGCGTTTTACCAATCTATCTGCTTTTTTCACGAAAAAAACGTAACCGCCGATGTTTTGCCCCCTACTTACTAAGCACGCGTTTTCCGGTTTAACAAACGTCTCACTAAAGGTTTGGACAAAAAACGTCTTCCACATCTTTTTTATCAAGCTGTATTTCGGGCAAAAAAACGCCGCACGATCCGAACTTCATCCAACCGGAACTTCAAAAGGAGAAGACTCCTCCTGAGTTCAATAAATAATCGGTTATGTTCTGTCCGAATTCGTACGGCGCCTGGAAGCTTTTCAGTTCCGGAGGCTAAAGCTCTCCGAATTAACTGCTCCGCTTGCACGGATTGAATCCTAAATATGTGTCGTTCCGGTTTGATCCGTGTGCGACTTTTCTCTCAATCTTTAATCTCTCTTTATTCAGTTTTGCATTTACGAGTGGCTCGACCTAAAATGCCCCTCTATTATATTACTACACATAGAATGCATGGTGTCATACAAGTGTCATAATCACCCGCTTTCTTCTTTCCGAAAACTCCTCTCACTAACTGTTTGGACGAATAATGCGTTTTGTCACAAAGGTGTCATACAGATCTGCTCTGACCGGTCTGACATGGTCCTCTATTATCTACAATGGAGAAACAATGCCGTTTGTCATATAAGTGTCATAACATTTCTATGATTTCAGCCTGTACGTTCTGTTCCGATTGGCACCATCTGCTACAATGATTTGCTCATCTACAAGTTCATAAATCAACTTTTTGACACGTGAAGAACCTACTTCCAGCAAGCCGGCAAGTTCATTGACTGTAGCGGACGAGTGATCCGTAAGGTAATGGATAATGATTGCCTTTTGTGTTCCGGTTTTGTTAGCAACCTTTTTTTCGCCACTTTTTATCGTCACTGTTTTATCGTCACCTTTTGAGAAAAGTAACGATAACGTCGTTCTATCCGGTTCAAAGGATTGCGTAAACGTCGGTTCCTCCCAGTGCTGATCGTGCCAAACGCGGTATATGTTCGGTATTCCGCTGCCGGCGCGTTCACCTATATCTATCAAGTTCAGCATCTTTAGCATCGTTCCGTTTCTCGGATCGGAGAAGCCTCCGCTGATCGCTGCGTCTATCCCGATACGGAAACTGCCGGGGTTGCTCATCGTAACAGATTCACGCTTTTTGATGATAACGACTCCGCCTCTGCCGTAATAATCCGCGTTGACAAGGCAGTTCGCAAGCGCCTCGCGTATCGCTTTGCCGTTATTAATCCCGAAGAGCGCAAAGAGTTTGTCGAACTCGTAACGCATTATGCGGCAGGAGCCGGGATGCCTGGCCTCGCGGAATTTGCACGCGTACTGTATGGCAAAAAAGCGGAATAACGACATCTGCAGGTAACAATTAAATCTTACAAAAGAGGCTTGAATCAATGGCGGTTCAAGCCTTTTTAATTTCGGCATATATCAATGAATACTTGATTTTTTAACAACGGATTGATAATTGTTTTATTGCAATTTTGCGATATAATTTAGTCACACCGGTGATAAAAACTTGGAGGTGCTAATATGCAACTTGAATTAGGACAAAAAATACGTGAACTCCGTCATCGTGACGGACGCACACAGGAAATGCTTGCGGACGCATTAGGTGTTACTTCACAGGCTATCTCGCGCTGGGAGGCGAACGGCGGTTATCCCGATATGGAGATCATCCCTGCAATTGCCAACTATTTCGGCGTTTCGATTGATGAACTGTTCGGTTACGAAAATGACCGTGAGCGAAAGGTTGACGCAATAATTAAACGCTCAGAGGAACTTCACCGTGTTGATTGGGGCGAAGACGTCGGCATTGACGAGTGCATCGAGCTTTTGCGAGATGGACTTATCGAGTTCCCCGGTAACGAGAGGATCATGCTTCGTCTTATCGTAGTGCTGCGCGATGCAGGCTTCGTACGCGAAGGTCATCACAGCCTTTGGGACAAGGACGGATTTTTTACACCGGATATCGAGCGGCATCGAAAAAATCAGTATTGGCAGGAAGCCATAAAGCTGCTGGAACGGCTGAACAATACAGCATCCGGCGAAACACTTTATGAAGTAAGATACGAGTTGCTATTGTTATATGATTATATCGGGGAATATGACAAAGCAAATGAACTTGCGAACACTTTTCCGATCTTACAGCTCAGCCGCTCTGCTGCACTCGGTTTTGCAAGTAACGGAATAAAACGCGCGGAGTACGGGGAAAAGTACCTGATCGAACTGTTCAACGAGCTGGTCAATCAAATGATCGCAACGCTGCAATTATGTAAAATGAACTATGAGGATGATACGGCATTAAAAACGGTCGAAAATGCCATAAATCTTTCCGAAACGTTCTTTACAGACGGCAATTACGGTCGTTTTAACGGTACGCTCGTTCAGCTTTATCTGTATCTGTCGTCGCTTCAGTGGCGTTCCGGTTTAAAAGACGAAGCATTTGTTTCACTTTATAAAGCGCTGGATCACGCAAAAGCGTTTCAGGCTCTTGCAAATGAAAAAAACGCGTTTTATACCACTCCGCTTTTGAGACACGTCAGAATCGAGTGCGGCGACATAAATCGTGATCCTTTGACTCTTGCAGAGGATTGGCCCTGGTGGTCGTTCCCGGATACAAGCGATATTGAAAACGATATCAAAGCTGATCCGCGCTGGGCAGAATGGGTAAAAAGAACTAAGGAATAACTAAAATATCAACAGAGTGGGAATAATCCACGAATGTCGCGTGACACTCAAAATGTGATCAAGAGTTACTGCATAGCGGTGGAAAGGTGTTTTATTCCTTGCGTTTTGAAATAATTGGTGATATAATTATTCCGTTCCAAACGAAGGCGGTCAGTGTCATGATGATGGTTCAGAATACTACCAAGAGCAATCGAATCTCCGCTGGCCTGTTTCTTTCTACACTCAGGCCGTAGGCTTGTGCCGATATTGTTTTTATGCGGGGACAGATTCGCTTTGTTCCCGCTTTTTCTATGAAGGGAGTGAAACTTATGGCGCTCGAAAAGAGCCGTTTGAACGGCGATGCGATGCACAATCTTTTGGCATCGGAATACGGTATCCAGCTTATTGAAAGCAATCCACTCTCATTTGGATCGGCGAACTGTTTTAAGATTCACTGTAAAGAGGGTATCTTTTTCCTGAAAGAATACCAAAGCATTTTTTCTCTGCATGAAGTGGAAAAAGAAGCTGCCCTGGTTGAATTCCTCTTTTCAAAGCGCTTCCCTGTTGCCCGGTTCTTCAAAACGGTGAACGGAAATCCCTGTACGATCCATGATGGACACATTATCTGCGTTCAGGAATTCATAGAAGGGAGAACCTATCTCAACAATCTGCCGCGGCCGTTTTTGCTGGAAAGCGCGAAATATCTCGGCAATATGCATCTGTTATTAAAGGACTACCCGCTCAATACGGATATGGATGACAGGTGGGTTCAGAGCTTTTCCCCTGAAAAAGCATCAAGTAGATACGATAACTTGCTTTTGGCACTTGAACAGGACAGCTCGAATGCCAACTACCAAAGAATTCGGAATGATCTGTTGTTCAAGAAGGAACTGTCGTACCGCATTTCTGATTTGAAATCATACTACGACGGCATCACCCATACGCCGACTCATGGGGACTATACAGCTTGTCAAATGATCTGCGGAGAAGATCATATCAAGGCGATTATTGACTTTTCCTCTGCGGCCACTCTGCCGGTGGTATGGGAGATCATGCGGGCCTACATTCAGTCCACCGAATCCTGCCGCGGCGGGGCGCCCTTTGATACCCCAGATTTCGTTTTGTATGTAGAGAAATACATGGAAGAAGCACCGCTTTCAAAAAGGGATTTGGAAGCTATGCCATACGTTTATCTTTTCCAGCTTGCACGAAGCAACTATGGATATAGAGAGTATCTGATTACGAAAACAGAAAACCGAGAGGCACTCTTAGATTTCGCACTTTGGCGCACCGATATTTGCCGGGAGATTGAAAATAAGGCGGCGGAAATATCAGATGCTTTATTACAACTGTGATTATGGTGGATAAAAAGCATTTAAAAATCACAATTGTTTCCGCTCACTGACGGTAGCGTTCAGGGCTTCCCCTGAAGAAAACGAACAGATCAACGTTACAAATTCACGAGCACTAATAGTAAGGAATAGTATATTCCGTGCCTTTTTCTCAACTGTCAGTTGAATTATACTTGCTTTTAAATCCCTTCTAATACGAGAAATT
>JAEEGJ010026372.1_pt1 | contig 11788 bp, 10 predicted proteins | sample 8958761 | NCBI WGS metagenome assembly JAEEGJ01 (sample SAMN16246546, study PRJNA631951) | gut metagenome | biome: gut microbiome; feature: rumen; material: RS-attached | host: Bos | place: Iran: Karaj | collected 2018-10
CCGAAACCGCTTTTGCAAGCATTGTCTTGCCTGTACCGGGTTCGCCCTTAATAAGAAGGGGTTTTTCAAGGGCTGCGGCAATGTTGACGCTTGCCATCAATTCTTCGGAGGCGATATATTCGCCGGTGGATTTAAAATTAGTTTTCAAAGCCGTCTCCAATCTCGATCTTTTTGTCTCTGATCATAAGGTCCCTTACTGCTTCGGCAGCAGGCTTGTTGTTAAATAAGATTTCATTAACCTGTTCAATAATGGGAAGCTCCACATCGTATTTACGTGCAAGCTGCATGGCTGCTTTGGCCGAATATACGCCTTCAACCACCATTTTAACCTCATCCATCGCTTCCTGCATGGTCTTGCCCTGACCGATTAATATACCTGCACGACGGTTACGTGAATGCATGCTGGCACAGGTAACGATAAGGTCGCCGATGCCTGTTAAGCCGGCAAAAGTCTCTGCCTTGCCACCCATCTTAATACCGAGTCGTGAAATTTCGGCAATACCTCTTGTTATAAGAGCCGCCTTGGTGTTGTCTCCGTATCCGAGACCGTCTGCGATACCGGCTGCAAGAGCCACAACGTTCTTAAGGGATGAGCCGATTTCCATACCTAAAACGTCGGGTGAAATATACACTCTGAAGGATTCATTCATGAATAAATCCTGAATAAGTCTTGCTGTGCTCTGTTCACGCGCACCTACCACGATTGTGGTGGGAATTCCTCTGCCCACTTCTTCTGCGTGGGTGGGGCCGCACATAACCGCAACTTTGGCCTGAGGAATTTCTTCCTCAATAATGTCCGAAAGAGTCATGAGGGTATTCTCCTCAATACCTTTGGCCACATTAACAATAATCTGTCCGGGTGCCACATAATCTTTCATTAACTGAGCGGTACTGCGGACAAATGTTGAAGGAACAGCCATAACAAGAACTTCGTTGTTCTTAACAGTTGCTTCAAGGTCGGTGGTAAAATCAACCGTTTCGGGAATCTTAACCCCCGGAAGCTTATCTACATACTCTCTTTTTTCAGAAAGCATTTTTACTTCTTCTTCAAATTTACTCCATACTGTAACCTTAGAACCGTTCTTATCAAGAAGTACGGTTAAAGCGATTCCCCAGGAACCTGCTCCGATTACGCCTACATTCATTATTTGTTACTCTCCTTTGATGCTTCGGCCGCTGCGGCCTTTTCTTTACCCTTTTTGGAAAGGTATGTCTTTCTTTCGTTACCCCTTATAAGTCTTATGATGTTGGAGCGATGCTTCCAGAAAGCCATAAGGGTCAGGAATGCTGCCACAACATACATTTCGTTAAGAACAGCCTGTTCAACGCCGAAAACGCCCATCTGTCCCATAACGACCGTCTGTATCATAAATCCCGTGTAAAGAAGAAGGGATCCCAAAGAAACGTAATGATTTAAAAAGAAATTGCCAAAGAACAGGATAAGGCCCACAGGAATATATGCCCAATGTGAAGCAATCATCATACCGCCTGTGGTGGCAATACCCTTACCGCCTTTAAAGCTCATGTAGAAAGGAAAATTATGTCCGAGAATACAGCCTGCACCCGTATAAAGAACAAGAAGCGGACCAATCTCGGGATACTTCGGAACAATAAGAAATCTCACAAGACAGATTGCGATAATGGACTTAAGCATATCTCCGACAAACACTATAAGTCCCGCTTTTGTGCCGAGCACTCGCAATGTGTTGGTGGTGCCCGCGTTACCGCTTCCGTGTTCTCTTATATCGATTCCGTGAAGCTTACCGTAAAAGAACGCGGTCTGAAATACACCGAAAACATAACCCAATACTAAACACAGTAACCTTACCATTACTCATCTTCCTTTCTCTCTCGAATAATAAAATGAAGGGGAGTTCCCTTAAATCCGAAGGAATCTCTAATCTGGTTCTCTATATATCTTGTATAGGAAAAATGCATCATTTCCTTGTCATTTACGAAAATAACAAAGGTGGGCGGCTTAACGGAAGCCTGTGTAATGTAGAAAAGTTTAAGTCTCTTGCCCTTGTCGGTGGGAGGCTGCTGCATGGATACGGCTCTTGCCATAATTTCGTTGAGCACACCTGTGCCGACTCTCATGCAGTGGTTCTCATATACCATGTCAATGGTCTCAAAGAGCTTGGGAACTCTCTGACCTGTTTTGGCAGAAATAAACACGATTTCCGCATAAGGCATAAAAGAAAGCACCTGACGAACATCTTCTGTAAATCGATAGATGGTCTTATCATCCTTTTCTTTGGCATCCCATTTATTGACTACAACTATTATAGCCTTACCGTTGTCATGGGCAATACCGGCAATCTTCGCATCCTGCTCGGTTACGCCTTCGGTTGCATCTATCAAAAGAAGGACTACATCAGCTCTTTCAACCGCACTGACGGTTCTTACTATCATGTAATGCTCAAGGTCTTCATGAATGCGGCTCTTGCGACGTACGCCGGCAGTATCTATAAAGACATATTCTTTGTCATTGTATACAACATCCGTGTCTACAGCGTCTCTGGTAGTACCCGCAATGTCGGATACGATAAGACGATTCTCGCCAAGGATGTAGTTAATGAGCGAGCTCTTGCCTACGTTGGGCTTACCTACTACCGCAACCTTAATACGGTTGTCTTCCTCGCCGGAATCAATGTCATCGGGGAAGTTCTTGACAACCTCGTCCAAAAGATCGCCGAAACCGAGTCTGTTGGCACTGGATACGGGATAGGGATCGCCGATACCAAGGTTGTAAAACTCATAGACATCAGCCATGTATTTATTGAAATCATCGACTTTGTTGACCACCAGTAAAACAGGCTTGCCTGAACGTCTTAACATATCGCAGACCTTACCGTCGGCATCCTGAAGTCCCTGTTTAACATCCGTCATAAAAAGAATGACGTCCGCAGTTTCAATGGCAAGTTCGGCCTGCTCACGCATCTGTGACAGGATAACGTCCTTGGAGTCGGGCTCGATACCGCCTGTATCTACCAAAGTAAATGAGTAATTAAGCCAGGTAACGTCAACATAAATTCTGTCTCTTGTAATACCGGGCGTATCTTTAACTATTGAAATCTTCTCACCTGCAAGTGCGTTGAAAAATGTGGATTTACCCACATTGGGTCTTCCCACAACAGCAACTATAGGCTTTCTTTTTCTGGTTTCCATCTAAATCTCCGTTATTTTTTGAGTTTGCGTCCCATCATGGAAAAGAGCATACCACGACCGCTTGATTGTACAATTTTACACTTAACTTGTAAAGCGTCCTCCAGTTCCGTAAGCTTAACGTCATCAAGGAAAATATCCTCATCTGCTTTCAAAACGTTTCTGGGTAGAAGCACTTCTTTGTAGCATCCGTGTTCCCTTAACTGAGCCATAATGTCACCGCCGGTTAAGAGTCCCGAAACCGTAATCCTTTCGCCAAAGAAATCGTTACGAATGGGCACAACATCTATCTTAATCTTAGGATACTCGGCAACCACCATATCCGCAAATCTCTTAATGTAAGGATATGCCAGTCTTCCCGTTACTACAGTGCATTCGTATTTCTTCATAAGAAGCCTGCGAAGGCCCTTAAGTCTGTCTTTCTCAAAGGCTTGCATGAATTCGTCGGTCATAAGCCTTATCATGCCTACGCCGTTTTCGTACTGAAGATAGCCGTCATAGCGCTCGGCTTCCGGCATTTCGCGGTCTGCGAGAATATACCATTCGTCGCTTGCGTGAATAAAGTGAAGTCCGTATTCCTCAAAGGCTTTCTTTTGATAGCTTTCGATAAGGTCGATTACCGCTTCCGCGTCTTCTTTGTTAAAGGGTTCCAAAGGGTAAAGGCCGTCACGGTATTTGGAAAGACCTACAGGAACCACAGAAACGCTCTCAAGCACGGGCAAGTACTTCATGAGGTCTTCTATGGTGCGTTTAAGCTCAGCGCCGTCATTAACTCCCTTACAGAGCACTATCTGACCGTTCATGACGATACCGGCTTCAAAAAGCTTGTCTGCTATCTTAAGAGATTCGCCAGCAAAGCGATTATGAAGCATCATGCATCTTAATTCCGGATTGGTGGTCTGGAAAGAGATGTTGATGGGCTCCATGCGGTATTTGATAATTCTGTCTACGTCTTTGTCGCTTAAATTGGTAAGTGTAACGTAATTGCCCTGAAGGAAGGATAAGCGCTGGTCATCGTCCTTAAAATAAAGTGTCTCGCGCATACCCGGGGGCATCTGATCTATAAAGCAGAAAATACAATTGTTCCTGCATCTTCTGTATTCGTCCATGAGGCCGTTTTCAAACTCAAGGCCCACGTCCTCGTCTTCGTCTTTGTCAAAAGAAAAAGATAAAGTCTCATCTCCTCTTAAGACGGTAATATCTATATGAGGCACCAGAATCTTATAGCGGTAGTCAAAAATATCTTCGATTTCTTCACCGTTAAGAGTCAAGAAAATGTCGCCCTTTTGTATGCCTGCGTATTCGGCCGGAGAGCCTTCGCAGACGTCGCTTATTACATGATTTTTATTGTCTTTCATTACTTCTCCGTTATAGTTTACATCTTATTTATTTTAAACGAAATTTCTTGACGTGTCACTATCATAATGCTATAAATTAATCGAAAGATTTTGCTTACGGAAGGAAACCAATATGCCCAATTTACGTGTACTTGAAAATGCTCTTCCCTTCGCTCCCCTTAAGGTTTGCGCACTTGATTCGGCAGCCAAGCTTGGAAAAAGCGTTGACAACTACCTTGTGGACTTCAGAAAGACACTTCGTACCGGTCTTAAGACCGACCCCGCCTTTGAAGGCTATGCAGAACCTTCGTTTTTAATCGACGCCGAATGTCCCAGATTCGGAAGCGGCGAAGGCAAAGGCATCTTTAACGAATCTGTTCGCGGTAAGGATTTATTTATCCTCGTGGATGTTTGTAACTCCAGCATCACCTACAGCATGAACGGATACATCAATCACAAATCACCCGACGATCATTATCAGGATTTAAAAAGAATAATTCAGGCCGCCACCGGCAAGGCCAAAAGAATAAACGTCATCATGCCCTATCTCTACGAAGGCAGACAGCACAAAAGAAACGGACGCGAATCCCTCGACTGTGCTTATGCACTTGAAGAGCTTTACTCAATGGGTGTTGAGAACATTATTACCTTTGACGCTCATGACCCCAGAGTACAGAACGCAGCTCCCCTTTCGGGATTTGACAATTTCAGCGCTTATTATCAGTTCTTAAAAACCCTTCTTGAGGGCGAGGAAGACATGATAATCGACAAAGATCATACCGTTGTCATCTCCCCCGACGAAGGTGCTCTTGACAGAGCGGTTTATTTTGCAAGTGTTCTCGGTGTTGATGCCGGAATGTTCTATAAGAGACGTGACTACAGCAAGATGGTCAACGGCAAGAACCCTATAGTTGCTCATGAATTCTTAGGTGACAATATAGACGGTAAAGACGTCATCATCGTAGACGACATTATTTCTTCCGGCGAAAGCATTTTGGATACCGCCAGACAGATTAAGGAGAAAAACGCCAAGAGAATCTTCCTTATGGCCACCTTCGGTCAGTTTACAAGTGGCATGGATGCTTTTGACAAGGCATATGAGCAGTGTATCTTTGATAAGATTATCACCACCAACCTTATCTACACCAAGCCAGAAGTAAAAGCCAAATCCTACTACCTCGAGGCTGACGTAAGCAAGTTTATTGCTCAGATAATCGACTTTATGAATCACGATTTGTCCATCGGCAACGTAATAACCTCTACCGAAAAGATTCACGAAGTTTTGGACAGATACAATGAACGTCAGAAATTTGAATTAATGTAATTAATAAGTGCCTTGGAACATCCAAGGCACTTTCTTTATGCTTCTTCTTCGGTTTCTACTGCCGAACTTAAGGTAATGGTAACCTTAAAGAGGTCTCCGTCCAGATATATGTCAAACTCTCCTCCCTGAGCCTGAGTTAAATTCTTGGCTATGGAAAGTCCGAGTCCGGAGCCTTCGGTGCTGCGTGATACATCTCCTCTTATGAATCTTTCCGTAAGTTCATCCGCAGGAATGTTTAACTGCTGGTTGGAAATGTTTTTAAGAGAAAGGACTACTTTTTCCTTGTCATCGTCAGTGGTTTTAACAAGGTCAAGGTACACTCTCGTGCTGACCATGGCATATTTGTATACGTTATTAAAGATATTCTCGATCACACGCCACATATGTCTGGGGTCCACCATGGTATATGTGGGCTCGGACGGAACATTCATGACAAGTTCAAGATTCTTTTCAAGAAATTTGTCCTCAAACTCTCCCGCAGCCTGCTTTAAAAACTCCACAAAGTCTATCTTAATGGGGTCGATGGAAATATTGCCGGAGGATACTTTGGATGCTTCCAAAAGGTCAAAAGTAAGCTGTTTAAGTCGTTGTGACTTTTCATCAAGAATCGAAATGTACTTCTTAATCTTTTCGTCTTCGATATTCTCGCGCTTAAGAAGATCCACATAATTGATGATGGACGTAAGGGGTGTCTTAATATCGTGAGAAACATTTGTAATAAGGTCTGCCTTCAGTTTTTCATCCCTGGTACTGATTTCAAGGGCTTTGCTTAAACCGAGACCTATATTGTTAACCTCTTCCGCCAGTTCTTTATTGGCTCCGTGCATCTTGGATACGTCTATCTTAAAATCGTATTCGCCGTTATTGATGCGCTTGACGCCTTCGTATATGATTTTTTTCTCATAGTTTCTGTTAAAAATACCCGCTCCCACAGCAATGTCAAAAATCAAAAGAATAAAGAAAGACACTATTCTGTGAGAAGTAAAGAACATTACGCATACCCAGAAGCAGTTAAAGAGCAAAAACAGGATATACGAAATCCAAGTTCTGAGTGCCACCGAGGAACTGTCGCTTACCGCTCCGAACCAGCCTTTTAATTTGTCGGTCTGACGGTTAAACTTGGGACGAAGCAAAAGAAGCAGACTTCCCTCAAGCATGTTGCCTGCAAATATCCTTCTGATGAAGGTATACATAAATGACAAAGCAATGAATAAATCAAGTAACAGTAAAAGCGATGCGGGAACCTCAAAATAAAGGCTTTCCACAGGCTCATCCAGTCTGAATAAAATCTGCCTCATGAGCCAGTTCTCCACAAGATAAAGAAGAAGTCCCAGAGCCGCCGACATGAGAATAAAGCTCTCAATGGGCATTCTTTCAACAGAGTTTAAAGAAGGTCTGGTTTCTTCTTTGGAGTACAGACGCCTGTCAAGGCCGATAATAACTATAAACAAACCGATAAAGCAAACTACCGCAAATCCGCCGAAAGATACCACAAAAGGTACCATCTGGGCAGATTTTGCAAAGGATGCCCTGTTATATGAGAAAACATCATTGTCGGCATTGCCCCTAAAGGAAGTATCAACGCCAACCCATACATTGGTGTCTCCCGAAAAGGCATAAGCAAAGTCTCTCTGCACAGCTTCCCTTATAATCTCGTAAGCCTTGGTATCCTTATTGTTACCGAAAAATTCGCAGGAAGCATCAATGTAGATATTACCGAATTTGGCCTTAAGACCTTCTCCGTAACCTGCAAAGGACTGATCGATAAACTTCTCATCTATGCCCTTATAAAAGGCGCTGACGTTAGAATAGATTTTTTTGCTGCCGTTTTCGATTTTGCTGACGCAATACCTGAAGGAAGTCGTATTTTCATCAAAACTGTAGCTGTTTGAACGAAATTCGGTATAGTTGTAATAAAGGTCGTCTACAGTCTTCTGGATGTTTTTAACCAGTTCCGCATATTCTTTGGAATCGGACACAAATTCATTGGCATACTTACCGTCTACGGTCTTGTAATCATAACCGTCATAGGCTGATTTGTCCTTTAAAACTTCAAAGGATTCATAAACGGCTTTCGGGTCATAATACTCATCATCTTCCAGTTCTTCCGGATCTATATCTATATTAAAGAATTTACAATAGTCCTCATAGTTAAAGAATTCATAAGTGCAAATGGAGCCGTCGGTTGCAAGCATTTCGCCCCACTTTAAAATATCACCGAGTCTGTACTCAACCTTGGGACCCGTGTATTTGTCCACCGTATTGCGGTGAGCATATTCTCCCACGTTAATGATAATATTGGCATCGTATTTGCCGTTTCTGGTAATCTGCTCACTGATGGTGACATATCTTATCATTGCATCCACATAGCTGCGGAAATTTTCGTTATAAACGTCGGAAATATAATAGTCACTGCTTAAATCATAAAAAGAAATATTACGGTTCTCCACATTGCCGCGTTCAAACATCTTAACGCGGGAATTCATGGTATAAACAAAAAAGCAGAGCACAATAAAAGTCCCCAGAATACTCTGGAGAAGTATCAAAACGTTCCTTAAAACTTTCGAAGGCCTATCCTTTTGAGGAACAGCCTTCGTTTCGTTTTTCTTAAGCTTATAAACTTTTACCTTTTTGTTTCTGTTGGTCATAGTTTTAATCAGTTCAACTTATCTATCTTGTATCCTACGCCCCATACAACCTTTAAATATCTGGGTTCTCTGGGATTGATCTCTATCTTTTCGCGAATGTGTCTTATATGAACGGCAACGGTATTGTCTGCGCCGATAGCCTGTTCGTTCCATATCTGTTCATAAATCTGGTCGATTGAATAAACTCGTCCCTGATTTTTAACAAGCAAAAGAAGGATATTGTACTCAATAGGGGTAAGCTTAACCGGTTCGTCATCAACGGTAACTTCTTTGGTCTCGTCATTCATTACAAGACCGCCTACGGAGTAAATAGCCTGGGATTCCTGAGGCATGTTGCCAAGCTTGGTATAACGGCGAAGCTGGGACTTGACTCTTGCCACAAGTTCAAGGGGATTGAAGGGTTTGGGAAGATAATCGTCAGCACCTACGTTTAATCCGAGAATCTTGTCGGGATCTTCGTTTTTGGCCGAAAGAATAATAATCGGAATGCTTGAGGACTCTCTTATCTTCATGATAGCGTGAATACCGTCAAGACGAGGCATCATAACGTCGATTATAAGAAGCTGAATGTCTTCTTTTTTAAGTATTTCCAATGCTTCGATGCCGTCATATGCTTTGAAAACATTGTAGTTCTCCTGCATGAGATAAATCTCAATCGCATCCACTATTTCGTGATCGTCATCGCATACCAAAATGTTTACCATATCTTCCTCCGTTATTATGATTTCACAATCAAATACAATTTTATCATATTCGCAATTTATTAATGCGCAAAGTATAATTTATTAATGTTTGTTTAAAAAGCGTCAAATGCGTTCTTTATCCAGGTGATTTCGCTGTTAAGAACTCCTATGCAGTCGTATCTTACATAGGTATTGTCACTGTAATGATTGTTGTATAAATAAATCCTTGAGGCGGCGATTATCCGCCTTCTTTTGCCCGGAGTAACGGCTTCAAGGGGATTACCGTGTTCCGGATTTTTTCTGTATTTAACCTCGAAAAAAACTATATAATCGCCGTCGGAGCCTACTATATCTATCTCGCCTCTGTCGGTAGAATAATTTCTGTCAAGGATTTTGACACCGTTTTTTTCAAGGAATATAGTGACAAGGTCTTCTTTGTCAGTACCCACATTTCTTTTATTCATTATCTGTTCATTTTGCCTTTAAGTTTATCCATGGCATCCACGAATACGAGAATTTCTGCCACTACTTCATAAAGTTCGGGCGGAATGGCATCGCCGACTTCCAGTTTGGAAAGAGTTTTGGCAAGCTTCTAGTCCTGATGGACGGGAATATCGTTCTTTTTGGCCTCTTCAATGATTCTTTCCGCTATATGTCCGCCACCGGTGGCCACAACTCGGGGAGCTATGTCTTCGGGGTCGTACTCAAGGGCTATGGCCTGTTTGGGCTTTTCTTTTGATTTGAGTTTCTTGTCTTCTGCCATGTTATATTCTTGCGTCAAAAGAAGTCTTTGCTATAAGCACTTTGGATATGCTGTTTTCAAAAGCTTCTTCGATGGGTGTTTTGGTACGTTCTTTAATATGACTCTCGGCGGACAAAGAATATCCCTTGTCTGAGAGTCTTCTGGTAAGAAAATCCAGGTTTTTCTCAATAAAATCAAGGCTGGATTCGTCGGCCAATGTAAATTCGGTATTGACGTTAAAGCCTTTCATCTTAACATAAACATCTGTGGGACCCAGGTGATCCATGTCGAGGTGTAAAAAAGCACTTACTTCGTCACCTTCAATGCCCTTTTGAGAACGATTTCTGTAAACGTATAACTCTCCCGCCCTTGCGCCGGACTCGCCTCTGAAGGGAATCTGCACATAAGGGATGAAGTTGTTTAAAGCATTCATAAAATCAATGTTGTTATTGACAAGGGCTATCTTGGGCGCCGCGGGATTGTCCTTGGGAAGAACCTCCTCAAGGGCTCCTGAAATCTTGCGGGTTTCGGAATAAAGTCGTTCGTAGAGATCTTTTATTTTGGCTTTATCGGGCAGATCCTGTTCGCTGAGGGTAAGTGTATTGGTAAATACTTTATCAAAAACTTCTCTGAGACCGGCCTTTAACGCTTCAGGAAGCTTGTCGGTAAGTTCAGGCTTAAATGCCATATCCTGTGCTCGAATCGCAGGGTTTTGTTCCGCTTCGTTAAGTGCTGGCTTAAAGGGCACCGTTTCTGAGGCTTGCGCATCGGTGTTTGGTGTCTGCTTAAGAGGTAGGTGGCTGTCATTTGGTAATGATTCTTTAAACTTTGCCACAAAATCTTTTAAAGCCTCCGAGAGTTCAGGCATGGATGAATTGCTGTCTAAGGCTTCGGAAAACTTTGTAACGGTATCAAGACTGTTTAATATATTCTGAATATCCGTACCGTTCTCTCCGCCTTGCACAGTTCCTTCGTTTAAGAGCGAATCCGCAAGAGTCCCCGCTATTTCAGAGAGGTCTTCAAAGAACACGTTCTTCATGTTCAGATATGCCTCATACTGCTCAAGATTCTCTCCCGTGACGGGAATCTGCATTTTCTGAAGGTCAACTATATATTTAACCGGTGTTTCGGGATGCAGAGCCACATCTCTGTATGATTCCACAAGGCTTCTTTTGTCTATGGGATTGCCGTATTCCATATTGCGAACGGTAAGTTCCAAAGAACGATTGTTTAAGGGAAGTCCTGCGGCTTTAAGAGCGCTTTCCGCTGTTACGGAGGAGGATGTGTTGATATTTAAAGGACGTAATGACACCTCCGAATCGGAAAGTTTATTGACTTCAAATAAAATGGTGCTGCCTTTGTCGAGAATGACACCGTTCTCGGCTTTGGCATTGATGGTAACCCCCATGTCAAGGGTCTTGATGGTATAAGCTTCTTCCGTGGAAGAAAGAACTTTACCGAGCAGAGTTTCACCGTTAGAAAGGCCCTTTATAAGGTCTAAAAGGGCGCGTTCATTTTCTTCTTTTAACACGGATACATCGACGTTTGTTGAATTAACGTCGGCTATCTGACCGTTATTTAATAAAGAAAGCGGTATTCCCTGCATATGGGCCTCCGATGAGACTTAAGGCTAAATAAAATTACCGATAAAGCTGTCTCTGTGAATGGGTGTCTTGCCGTATTTCTTAAGGGCGGCTATGTGCTCGGCACTGCCGTAGCCTTTATTGGATTTAAAATTATATTCAGGATATATCTTGTCATATTCCACCATGAGCCTGTCTCTTGTAACCTTGGCCACAATGCTGGCTGCGGCGATGGAAATGCTCTTGGCATCACCCTTGATAATAGGCACCTGCTTAATCTTAACGTCAGGAATGGTAACTGCATCG
>JAEEGJ010026375.1_pt1 | contig 11787 bp, 10 predicted proteins | sample 8958761 | NCBI WGS metagenome assembly JAEEGJ01 (sample SAMN16246546, study PRJNA631951) | gut metagenome | biome: gut microbiome; feature: rumen; material: RS-attached | host: Bos | place: Iran: Karaj | collected 2018-10
CGACGTGCCGATTCCTCAATGAGCATCGGCACCATCGGACTTGAAGCCAAGAGTCGGGCACAGATTTCATCCGTGTGACCCTTTTCGTCAAAGTCCAGCATGAGCCTGTTCAGCGGTTTGATAGCATCGGCAATCGCTCTGTGGTTGTTGGCAAACTCTGCGCAATGAGGTGTCCACACTGGCAAACGATGCTTCAACTCTGCGTCACCTCTTTCTATACGTGCGCACATCTGAGCGAGCCAAGGCTCTCGGCGAAGTTTTTCCCAATCTGACCTGGTTGCTGGGAAGCAAGGGGCGCCGTGCCCCTTGCCGATACATGTGAATTTCATAGTCATGATTACTGCTGATTCCATAAACAATCCTCCTTTTGTGTTTTAAAATAAGACATTACCTGATCTGATTCCTCCTCATAGAGCTTCTTCGTGAGCTCCAGCCCATAGCGGCGAGGAAACTTGAATTCCACTATCAGCTGTTCGCGTTCGGGGTGGCGACACTCACGCTGCGGCACGATTTTCACTGTGCCGTGGGCCGTCTCGAAGAGCGTCTGATAGAGTGGCCCTCGACTGCCCGTACGCTTGGCCTTCACTCGGGTCTGACCGTCGGCCAGCACCTCAAGATTGGCTCGGTAATACACTGGGCGACCCTCCGTCACCTGCTTCTCGTCTTCCCAAGGGCAGGGCTGGATGTTGATGTCGCCGTTCACTAAATAGTTAACACTTCCGTCCATCTGGACGTTCTGCAGCAAAAGCTGCTTCTGACGAATAATTTCTGGTTTCATTGTTCTGAATTTTCGGTTGAGCGAAGTTTCAGAAGGGTGGCCACCTTTCTTGTGATAGAAATCTCGCGAGACTCCGTTCACCTCAACTCAGAGTGAATAAATGTTGTTTGTTTTGACTATCCTTTAGATTCTGTGACCCATGAAGCGAAAGTCATTCTTCTTTGGGTTCGGCATTCGGCACTGATTCATCAGTGAAAACTGACGACGTGCATTGTCTGCGATTGTGCCTCGTGCGATTGTGATAAGATTTCTTGTACGACTCATTATGAAAGTTTTGTTTAACGTCGCCCCCTTTAAGGCGATCTCTAAGATTACACTTTTGATTTTTCTCACTTTGCCCCTCCTGCCATCAGTGTGGGTGGTTGTATCAACATGTCAAAGACTCACGCTGTCCGAACCCTACGGATGGCTCGCCACATCGTCGTTGCCGCTGCAACTTTAATTTTCTGGTGCAAAGGAAAAACAAAGAATAAGTGATTCCAAATCTTATCCGAATTAATCCACAATTCGTAAATCATTGAAAATCAAACACATAATAAATCATACGATGAATCACAAAAATTAATCCATGTGATCCATCGAAAACAGACAAAAAAAACGCCTACTTCATTGCTGAAATAGGCGTTACGCGCGTACCTTATTTATTATATAAAGAAAGGCTATGTTTGGCTCAGATAGTTTTTCACGCTTCCCTCTTTGAGTCCCACAATGGGTGCAAGGAGTCCGGCAAGCAGGTTATTGGGCAACTTTCCGAAAAAGTCTTTCCGTTGAAGCTGGCTAACATACTTGCAGAAGCGTGCCTTCGATTGGCCGTTCACCGGATAGCATAGCGTCAGCAGTTCATCGAACTTGTTTTTCTTCTTAATCTCCATCAAACTGATAAGGTCATCTTTCAAGATAGTAATCTTCACCTCGGCCTGATTCACGCCTGGCGACACCATTTCCCCATTGTATTTCTCGTAGGCACTTTCTACAAGGCTGATGATTTTGCCCACGAAATCCTCCACGGCCTTCTGCTCAGGCGTCATATCCTCATCTTTCTTTCTAGTGGGCTTTATTTGATCAAGCTCCTGATAAGCCAGACGTGTAAGGGTGGCGAAACGGAAAAAGGCCTCGGCTGCTTCCTCGGGAATTTGCTCACGAACCTCGTCGATATAGAATCCTGCCATGTGTTCATCCACTATCACACGACGCTCGACCTGCTTTCGTAGATGGCGTGTCAACAGGGCAAATTTCCAATCTGCACCATCCATCTGACAAAGTTCCTGAAAACCGTGCTCTTCTAGTTCCTGCAATGCCCGCTTGCAATCTTCCTGAGGCATGCCGGTGTCGATATAGTCGTTTTTCAAGAAAGAAGATTCCATCAGTTCCTGCAGCACAATAAAAATCCTTCGTTTGCAGTCTGATTCGCGCACACCTCCGCTGGCACCAAGCCTGCGCTTCCACTTTTCGTGAACCTGCTCGGCCTCCTTAGCCCTGAACGACCACTCTGACATGAGCCTGCGGAAATAGTCGCCGTAGTCCTCATCGGCATTACGTGGTGGCAGTGGTCCTCTTTCTGATGACCAAGCTAAAAAACTATATGAAGTCTTACCCTCTTCGCTCATTATGATATTGTGGTGTCGTAACGGTAAACAACATAGAGCGTACGATAATCATCATCGGGCTCGTTGGTATTCACTTCGAAGTGTGAGAATTCGAACATGGCATCACCTTCTTTCTTGTAGCTCACAAGTTCCCATGTTTCGAAATGGTTGTATTCCAAGCTTTCAAGCACACGTTCGTCTAACTCAGCGAGAATTGGGAATGCACGTCTGTAATAGGTGTCACGACTGGAGAAGGTGTCGATAAACCGATCCATATCCTCGATTTTCAGAATCATACTGCCGCCCTTAAAACCTTCGAGTTCTTTGGGTAGGTGTGCCGACGTGGGGGTGCCTTCTTCATCATAATCATATTCGGCACTATAGCAATCGAAAGTGTAAATATCGGTATTCGTAGCCACATTGTTCACCTCTCTGACAATATGGTCACAGGCTTCCTTGACCTTCATCGCATAATGCTCTTTAGTCATCGACTCTGCAAACAGGAATAGACTGTTGAACATACGCAACAGGCCATTGTCGTCGAGTCGGGACATCTTGTTAACTGCAGCACTTAAGCAACCCGTGGGGTCGGTATCATCAAAGTCCTTGGCAGTCCTAATCAAATCTGTGATTTTCTGCCTCGGCATACGCTCACTCGATCGTATCTCACGAATCCTCGCCAGCAAATCGTCAAAATACTGCTGCTCTCTATCCTCAGTTCCTGGTAGTTTTATTTCCATATCTTCTACTTGTTAGTGCCGACAAAGATACGAATTATTCCCGAGAATCTACAAACAATTTGGGACTTTGTGACAGTGACTTTGTGACATTAAGGTGTTTCGATATCTGCCAGGGTGATTATAATAATTATATAATATTATAATATTATATAATTTATAGTATAATATGGGGATTTCCGAGCGCAGATTTATGAAAGGTGCTTAACGTCACAAAGTCACAGTCACAAAGTCTCACTTTTCGCGCTAGCCGTGTCCCTCGGCCATGTGCGAAAAACCTTTAACATATTTTTACACGACACAAGCCTCCGGATTTGGAAAAGCGAAGAAAAAGCCGTACCTTTGTACCTGCAAGCCGATCGTAAGGCGAGCAGCGGTCGAATTACGAGAAACGAGGCCTCAACCGTAAGGAAACCGAACCGAGAGAACCTACAACATCTATTAACCCGTTTAACGTAAAAGAAAGGAAAAAAATCATGGTACAGAATCCGCAGTTTCTAATCAACATCCGCAAGAACATCAACGCCAACAACCCCGGTTACGGCAAGTATTACCCCAAGGCCGTAGAGAAGGAGACGATCACCCTCCGAGGCCTGGCCAAGCACATGGCCGAGCACCAGTGCGTCTACTCGCGCGACATCATCGAGGGCGTGCTCATCAAGATGGCATCGTGCATGATCGAGCTCATCGCGCAGGGCAACCCCGTGAAGATCGACGGGCTGGGCATCTTCTGGCCCACGGTGGAGTCGACCAAGGAGGGCATCACCAGGGCAGCCCTGCTGGAGGGCAAGTGGAACGCCAACACCTACGTGAAGGCCGTACACATCCGCTTCCGTCCCGAGGGCGTCGCCGACGACAACATCACCTCGCGCTCGTTTAAGGAGCAGTGCGCACTCGCCACCTACGGCGTGGAGGAGAAGGTGGACATCACGCCCGAGGAGACCGACCCCTCGAAGAAGAAGTACATCAAGAAGGTGACTCCGCTCGATGACTGGATCGCCGAGCAGAACGCCCAGGGCTAATCGAAAGGAGGTGACAGATGAAGAAACGCATCATCCAGATCGCAGTGAAGGTCATAGTAGCTGCGCTCACCGCCTTCCTGACGGCCATCACCACCACCTCGTGCATGGGCCTAGGCCCCCTCTAGAATCAAGAAAGGCTCGCAGAAACCAATCTGCGGGCCTTTTTTCTTTTGTGGGTGCAAAGGTCCTCTTTGTACCCTTCATAAGCGCTTACTTACCAGAGACTTCCAGAATAAACTGCCGTTGTCACATATTCTTTACCTTTATACTCGTATCTGAATCGGCAAGTAACGGGGACATGAATACCCAGCAGGCCTATCGTTGTAGAATAGCTTACAGAAGAACCTGCATCCACATTTACATTAACATCCATAATATTTCCTTCATATCCCGTTTCACCATCTACCAATTGCATACTCTTAAACCTTACCGTCTCAGTACTGTTGTTGATAAAAGTCCAGTTAAGCGAACTTCCGTGTTGGATAAGGGTGTTTACCATCATTATCGCTCCTCCGGCTGCTCTGGCTATAACAAAGTCAGTAATATCTTTAACGGTAACAGAACATGTAGCGCTTAGCTCTCCATCGGCCGACGTTGCAGTTATTTCTGCAGTGCCTTTACCGACACCTGTTACTACTCCGCTACCATTAACGGTGGCAACAGAAGTATTTGATGATTTCCATGACAAAGAGCCTCCTGTTTTATTGTCAACATTCAAAGTATAACTACCGCCAGCCATTAGTTCAATGTCCTTGTCTTGAATTGTAAGGCTCTGTTTTACTGTTACGCTTACTTCATCTGTATACTTTCCATCGGCAGATTTGACTGAGATTTTTGCATTACCCTTACCAACACCGGTAACTAGGCCATTATTATCAACTGTTGCTACTGAAGTATTCGAAGATTCCCATGAAACACTGCCACCTGTATTATTGATCAATTTCAGGGTGTAAGTGTCACCAACGAGTATTTCAAAATCCTTCTCGTCGATTAAAAGACTCATCGTTTGTTTAACTGTTAGTGTCTTCGATAAGTTCCACTTGCCTAATTTATCAGTAAAAGTGACATTTGCAGTTCTTGAAGATGTACCTGCAGGTAATTCGGATATCTTTATTTTCTGGACAAATCCGAACCCATCTGTTTCTTTAACGCCAGAACTACTAACCCAATTTTCAGAGAAGTTAACGTCAATAGCGATATTTGAAGTAACTGACACTTCCACTTCACTTCCAAATTCATCAATTTCAATACTTTCGGTGTCTATAGAGAAAGATGGAGTAAGTTCTTGCTTAATAGTAAAATCTGAGGTTGTACCGGAACTAGTATCTGTCAGTTTTACAATAGCTACACGCTCATCACCACTATTATTTACTGATGCAGTCAGGTTTATTGTAGAACTCTCCAATCCTCTTGTTGATGAATTTGTAGAACGAGTAAGCCATGCTGCATCAGACGGAATTTCAACATTATAATTCACATTGCTCTGAACCTTGACGCTTATGTCACCTCCAGCTTCAGGCACAATATATGTGGATTCGTCAACGAGAATAGCATTATTCTGCTTTTGTATTGCCTTAAATGAAACAACAGTAGCATCGCCAGGATCGGTAATAGTGATCGTTGCTTGTCTTTCACTATAAGTATCATTAGGTTGAACTGTGACATTCAAATTTGAACCAACTATAGTGGCAGAGCACCACGCATCCGACGAATTCACAGTAAAAGCACTTAAATCTCCCTCACCAAGAGATACAGAGTTTGAACTCTGGGAAGAATCAAAAGTAATGTCGCCAAAAGTCTTCCCTTTCAGTGGGCTTGAGTAGTCGTCACTACTACATGATGCCATACCAATACAAATTACAGATGCCAATAGGCAAACGATAATAGATTTAATTTTTCTCATAATGCTTTAATTTAAAGAGTTAGATAATATAGTTTTAGAAAAAATAAAACGTGAGCAATTACTTCGCTTACGTTCTTTCTGGTATCGCCAAACACCATCGCATACTTAAACGAGTAAAGGCCCACGCCATAAAGGCGCGAACCGTCAACTTTACTCTTGTATGCTCAATTGAAATTTGGCGATTTCGAAAGAACAAGAATCAAAGCAGACGCTTCACAATATGTCTGTTACTTCTTCTTTGTTATGTTACCATACGCAGTTTTGTTTTGGGAAATTACACATTATAAATATTGAGGGAATTAGGCGCTACTGTGCCTGTTTCTCAGCAATATACTTTTTAATCTTTTCAATGAGTGCACGTGAGGGCTCTATGCGGGCCATTACCTCTGCCTCGGAGACCTTAAAGTAGCAGTTATAGTCAGCTTTCTCGCGTAGTGTCTGCATCTGCGAATATAACGAGCCCTCGTCAATGGTGAATATGCCTGTACGGACATAATACTGGTGGAAGCGAATAGCGGCACCTTTGTGCGAGCCAACCTCGCGCCCGTCAAAGATGAGCATGGCGCTCACGGCATGGAACAGAGCATAGTACAATCGGTTAGCCAGATTGCTCCAATAGCCCTTCTCGGTCAGGCCCTCATGTTCGGCAAAGGTGCTGTCAGCCTTATCCAGTTCAAGGCCTACCATAATGTCGCGTTCTTCTTGATTAAGACTCATAAATCAGTTGTTTATCGTGTTCAACGTTGTAATAGAACATAGGATGCGGGCCGTTGTACCACTCATCCTTTGAATAGGTGTGTACGCTGAACGACTGCCACAGGTCGTACCCGCGCACAATAATGGGATAGGCGTATTGACGGAAAGCCTCATCGCTGTCGCCCTGATTGTTCAGGAGCAGCAGCAGATCCCAGTCCGAGTCCTCATGATTATCTCCACGGGCGCGGGAACCATAGAGGTAAAGCGTGCTGCCCTTGGGCAATACGCTGGCGGCCACCTGGCGGATGTTGTCAATGACTTGACTTCGTTCCATATTCTCTTTTTGCAATCTGGCTGCAAATATAAGGAGAAAATCCGAAAGTTCCAAATGTTTAGGGAAGAAAATGCATTATGTCGCATGAGGGACGGTGGGTTAGCGAGGCATTTGTGACTGTGACTTTCTTGAGTCCTTCAGCAGCAAGCGAACAGAGGCCGAGCGGTGACGTTTATTTGGTTTCGATGACAGGGGATTGAAAATTTTTCCACTTTTATTTGGTTCTGTGATTAATTTTCCGTATATTTGCAAGCAGAAACAATTTATGAAGTTATGAAAAAGAATGTATTATGGATGCTGGCCGCCATCCTGACCTGTGGCCTGACAATGACATCGTGCGCCACCGAAGACAATCCCGTCGGCGGGGATGAAAGCAAGGGTAAGAAACTTACAATTCTCTACTATGGCAACGCCGGTGGAGACCTCGACGATTGTCTTTTGGGGAATATCCGTGATATGTACCTCGCAGGCGACAAAGGTGTTTACGACCAGCTTAACATCTGCGTGCAGTACAAGAATTCCGCAAAATTCGCCAAGAAGAAAGGTAAAACCGAGCAAACCTATCTTGACGAAATCGAAACGGCTGTGCCTGGCTTCAAGTTTGAGAAGGGTAACACCTACCGTTTCCTGCTTGACCCCGCGAAAGGCTATTCCAAGGGAAACCCTCAGATGCAGTTAACCGACGACAACATCTACGGCGGCAAGGGCAATATGGTTGACATGGGTGATGATAATACATTGCTCGACTTCCTCAACTGGGCTAAGGAGAACTGCCCCGCCGAGAATTACATGCTCATCATGAATGACCATGGCGGCGGTTATATGCCCGATGATGATCTGCCGAAGAAGGCTGCTGCCGGCACCCGTGGTATCATCTACGATGAAGGCTTTAACCAAAACCTCACGCTTCCCGGCATTGCCAAGGCGCTGAAACAGGCGGGCATCAAGTTCCAGGCCATCTACTTCGACGTGTGCCTGATGAACAATCTGGAGTATCTCTATGAACTCAGTAGTCTGACTGACTATGTCATGGCTTCGACTTATACGACTCAGGGCAAAGGCGGTGACTACAAGTCGCTCTATAAGGAACTGGCCACAAACTCAAACTTCGTGAAGGCCATTGAGAACTATTACGACGTAGTCAGCAAGCGCTGGACAAACAGTGAAGACCCCAAGTCGCCTTCCTACGATGACAATTCGCTCACCGAGACCGCCGAACTCATCAAAGCCGCGCCTGCGATAAAAGCCTTTGTAGACCAACTCTGCGACAGCTATACCAACGGCACCAAAAGCCTGAAGGCGCGTATCAATGACGCAACGGAGAATGTCTTTAAGGTGGATGCCAGTAAACCTTATTATGACATCACAGATTACCTTGCACGCATCTATCTGGACAAGACGATAGAGAAAGAGGACGAGAAACTAAGCAACGCAGCCTTCGAGGCATACAGGGCTGTCGGTTCGGCTGTCAAGGCTCAGGCCGCTTCCTATTATACCGATATGGTCGCAAAATATCGCCCGGGCTACTCAGTGATGCTGGCGCAGCAAGGTTCATACTATATAACGACTATAGAAGATGACGCCAAAGGCGTGGCACAACTTCTGGAATACACTGCCTACAATTGGGATGGCACTGCGCAGGATTACGAAAAGGATGGAGACGAATACAAAGAGGATGGCAAAGCCTATAAATGGGGCTCTACAGGCGCAGCCACCTATGAGCAGTTGCAGTTCGACAAACTCACCGGTTGGAGCCGCTGGCTGAAACTTAACACGGAGTTCCCCAACTACGACACGATTGTAGAATCGGAATGGCTGGATTCCTACGTGGCGCCCAACAACTTTATTGAATAGAGCAGATGTCGCAGAAGGGCCTGTCCCCTACTGTGACATTTATAACAGAATGGACGACAAAGCGTATCTGCAGCGCCTCATCAAGGAGGGAGAACATCAGCAACAGGACTTCAAGTATCGGGTGTCGGATGCCCTGAAGTTGGCCAAGTCGGTATCGGCTTTTGCGAATACTGACGGCGGGCGGCTGTTGATCGGTGTACGCGACGACGGCTACATGTCGGGAGTCCGTTCTGAGGAGGAGATCTACATGATGCACCAGGCGGCTTACCGCTACTGCCGTCCGGAGGCCAGCATCAAGTTCGACACTTATCACGTGGAAGGCCGTACTATCGTGGTGGCTACCGTGCCGCCGTCGGGCAAGCGTCCCATCTGTGTAGTCGACAAGGAGGATAAGCCGCGCGCCTACATCCGCATAGCCGACGAGAACATCGTGGCTTCGCCCGTACACCTGGCCATCTGGCGCGAGGCCCAGAATCCCCAGGGGGTGATGATGACCTATACGGAGACTGTCAGTAAGCTGCTTGCCGCGATGGAGGGGCAACGGCTCACGCTCAACCAGATCGTGAAGCGTTCGGGGATTGCGCGCCACAAGGTGATTGCACTCCTGGCCCGGCTTATCCGCTTCAACATCGTGAGATGGGATTATGACGGACAGCAGTTCCTATTCCAGACGGTATAGCCTGTTACTCAAACGTTTTCATGACTTTTTTCGGGGTAAAGTGAACAACGTGACGGAATAATTCGTAACTTTGCACTCGAAAACAAAACAAACTATTTAATTGATATACGACTATGAGTAAGAAATTTGTTATTGGAGACCGTTTGAAGGATGAGTGGATCTCAGTACTCGACACAGAGAAGAAGAAGCTCGAGTTTACCAACCACCTGGCAACTGCCAAGGAATACCTGAAGGAGGAAGAGGCCAATGCTAATCTGAAGAAGATTCAGGAGACGGGCTATTTCAGCGACCTGCAGGTTTACATGAAAGAGGATAACAAGGCTTACAAGCCCGACGAGAGGGATTCGTTCCAGTCTTAAGAAGGTATAGGAAAAAACAAGGTAAAAAGGAAAGGGTAAGAAAGAAAAGAGGGTGTGTCAAAATGGCACACCCTCATTCATTATGCTACTCCTTGTCGAGCAGGATCTTCATCATCTCGCAAGCGGCCTTGGCCACAGAGGTACCTGGACCGAAGATGGCAGCGACGCCAGCCTTGTAGAGGAAGTCGTAATCCTGGGCAGGAATCACACCGCCGGCAATTACCATAATGTCCTCACGCCCAAGCTTTTTCAGTTCTTCAATCAACTGAGGGATGAGGGTCTTATGGCCAGCTGCCAGTGAAGAGGCACCCACCACGTGAACGTCGTTCTCGACAGCCTCGCGGGCAGCCTCGGCAGGTGTCTGGAACAGCGGTCCCATATCCACGTCGAAGCCACAGTCGGCATAACCGGTAGCCACAACCTTTGCACCACGGTCGTGACCATCCTGACCCATCTTGGCGATGAAGATACGAGGACGGCGACCTTCCTTCTCTGCGAACTCATCGGTCAGCTTGCATGCCAACTCGAAGTCGCTATCGTTCTTTGATTCTGAACTATACACGCCTGAAATTGTTCTGATTACTGCTTTATAACGGCCTACGATCTCTTCGCAGGCATCTGAAATCTCACCAAGGGTGCAACGCAGCTGAGCTGCCTTTACAGCCAAGTCGAGCAGGTTGTTCTCGCTCTTGCGACCTTCGTTGAAGTCGCGCACACAATCGGTAAGCGCCTTCAGGGCAGCCTGGCAGGCAGCCTCGTCGCGCTTGCTGCGAACCTCCTTCAGGCTCTCCTCCTGCTGCTTGCGTACAGCGGTATTGTCGACCTCGAGGATATCGATAGGATCTTCGTGCTCAAGACGATACTTGTTGGTACCCACGATAGTCTGAACGCCTGAGTCGATACGAGCCTGTGTGCGGGCAGCTGCCTCCTCGATACGCATCTTTGGCAGACCGGTCTCGATGGCCTTGGCCATACCGCCGAGCTTCTCAATCTCCTGGATGTGCTCCCAAGCCTTGTGAACCAGCTCGTTGGTCAGGGTCTCAACATAGTATGATCCTGCCCATGGGTCGATCTGCTTGCAGACCTTAGTCTCATTCTGGATATAGATCTGGGTATTACGAGCGATACGAGCCGAGAAATCGGTAGGCAGGGCGATAGCCTCGTCGAGGGCGTTGGTGTGCAGCGACTGGGTGTGACCCAACACAGCAGCCATAGCCTCGATACAAGTACGACCTACGTTATTGAAAGGATCCTGCTCAGTGAGTGACCAACCAGAGGTCTGAGAGTGGGTACGCAAAGCCAAAGACTTAGGATTCTTGGCACCGAAGCTCTTCACGATCTTAGCCCACAGCAGACGGCCTGCACGCATCTTGGCAATCTCCATGAAGTGGTTCATACCGATAGCCCAGAAGAACGACAGACGCGGAGCGAAGGCATCCACATCGATACCGGCATTCACACCAGTACGCAGGTAGTCCATACCGTCGGCAAGGGTGTAAGCCAACTCGATGTCAGCCGTTGCACCAGCCTCCTGCATGTGATAGCCTGAGATGGAGATGCTGTTGAACTTAGGCATCTTCTGCGAAGTGTACTCGAAGATATCAGCGATGATCTTCATTGAGAATGCAGGGGGATAGATATAGGTGTTACGCACCATGAACTCCTTCAGGATATCGTTCTGGATGGTTCCAGCCATCTCCTCGAGCTGAGCGCCCTGCTCCAGACCTGCTACGATGTAGAATGCCAGGATAGGCAGCACGGCACCGTTCATGGTCATCGAGACAGACATCTTGTTCAAGGGGATACCGCTGAAGAGCACCTTCATGTTCTCCTCGTTAC